>ENA-ORNG01000238-ORNG01000238.1-human-gut-metagenome-genome-assembly--contig:-NODE-238-length-53232-cov-20.669895_pt1 | contig 53232 bp, 44 predicted proteins | sample MGYA00242113_ERZ509018 | MGnify/ENA primary metagenome ERZ509018 (study PRJEB26280, sample SAMEA2338711) | human gut metagenome | biome: human gut; feature: human-associated habitat; material: faeces... | reverse complement strand
CCCCTGCCCCAGCAGGTCGGCAGCACCCGTCTCCGCCAGCGCCGAGCCCAGAACGGAAACGCCCACGTACAGCAGCACCGTGCTCATGTTCAGGTTATCAATGGCCTCCCGCTCGGTCAGCACGCCGGAGGCCACCAGGACGACGGCTCCGGCCAGCGTGACCTGCCAGGAGGTAATGCCCATCATCAGGCCGATGATCACCGCCACAAACACGCCGTAGCCCAAAAACTCCCGCACCGGGCTGAGGGGGGCCTGCTCCTTCATGGTCCGGCCGCCGATTTCGGTAATCGCCCGTTCCGGCTCCGCGGGCAGAAAGCGCGGCACAATGAAAATCGCCATCAGCACGGTGAGAATCCCCACCGGCAGGAAGACCGCCGTCTCGTTCCACATGTTCAGCTGGGTAGAGGTCCACCCATAGGACTCCATGTACCCGTTCTGCGTCACATACCAGGCGGCATAGGGGCCGATGGGCTCGATGATGAAGCTGGTGGAAACGGCCGCGATGGCAATGGGGTACATCATTTTGGAGGGACTGATGTTCATTCTGTCGCACATGTTCTGGACCAGCGGGTGGACCAGCGCGAAGATGGCCACGATACTGGGCACGAACTGTCCAATGATGCAGGTGATCACCACATAGGACGCCAGTACCTTGGTGAAGGAGCCCTCCGTGACCTTGTACAGCAGCCTGGTGACATTATTGATCATCTGGGTCCGGGTCAGTCCCGCGGCCACTACGAACATGGAGGCCATGGTGATGACCGTGTTGCTGCCAAATGTGGCAATGGCCGCACTGCTGTCCAGGCATCCGAAGAGCACCAGGGCCACCATGGCCGCCAGCGCGGTAAAGGACATGGGGATCTTGTTCGTGAAGAACAGAACAAGCATCACCACAAACAGCGCGATACAGATTACGATAGGTGACATTCTTTTTTCCTCCTCTGCTTTTCTCCGTCTCAGGCTATGCCCGCCCCTCCCTACCAAGCGGGCCGCTTTTCCGTGCGCCGGCCAGAGCCGTTCAGTCGATCCTGGGCTTTACCTCCGGCGGTATGGGGGACGCGTATTTCTGACCACCTGTGCGTTGGCAGAATTCCTCCTGGGCCCGGCGTATGATCTCGGGGTCCTCCAGCGCGTCAATGGCCGACCCGGCCATGACCTTGGCGGCATAAAGCATCCCCTTTTTTGCCATAGCAGATTTCCCTACAGCTACCATCTGCCAGGAGTGCATGGGCACTCCTGCTGGCATGGTGGCGGCATTGATCTGCGCTACCGGGCAGTTCCAGCTTACATCGCCCACATCGGAGGAGACAAAGCCCTGACGTTCTCTGGCCAGCGGGAGCACGATCCTATGGACCAGGGAATCGGCATCCGCCGCCACTCTGGCACGCTCCTCCGGGTCGGTAATCTCAGCGGCCACAGTATCGAAATAAGAGTGTACTGGGCCCAATGTCTCCCGAATGCGCCGGGCCAGTTCCAGGTCCTCCTCCTCCAGCTGGACAGGGGCGACCTCCACCAAGTTTCGCTGCATCAGCTGGTTGAGCTCCGTGTTAATGAGCATGTTGGAGCATGATTTGATAAATGTGATCTCCACCTCTGTCCCTGTCATCATTGCCGCTCCTCTGGCAATTTGATTGACCCGCTGGTAGAGCTCCTTTACCTGAGGCAGCTGGACTGCTCTCAGCAGATACAGTGCCTGGGCGTGGGACTGCACTACACCAGGGGCATTGCCCCCTGTATCAGTGATGGCATAGTGGATGCGGGTGTCTGTGGGGACGTGTTCTCGCAGGAACTGCACTCCCACATTCATCAGCTCCAGGGCGTCCAAGGCGCTCCTTCCCAGCTCGGGAGACATGGCTGCGTGGGCCGACACTCCCTGGAAGCGGTAGCTGATCTGGTAGTTGGCCATGGTGCTCTCCGTAGAGACGCTATTTACTTCCCCGGGATGCCAGCTGAAAGCGATGTCCACTCCATTAAACACGCCATCCCGCGCCATGAATCCTTTCCCGGATCCGTTTTCTTCCGCCGGGCATCCGAAGAATTTGACGGTGCCGGGGAGGCCGGAGTCCTGCAGGTAGTGCTTCAGGGCGATGGCGGCGGCCAGCGAGCCGACCCCCAGCAGATTGTGCCCGCACCCGTGTCCGGGGCCGTTCTCTTCCACCGGCCGCTTTTCGTCCGCTCCGGCCGCCTGGCTGAGACCGGGCAGCGCGTCAAATTCTCCCAAAAATCCGATCACCGGCCCGCCCTGGCCATAGGTCCCGGAAAAGGCGGTGGGGATACCGGCCAGCTCCCGCTCCACCTGAAAGCCCTCCTGCTCCAGCGTCTTGCCATAGAGCTCAGCGGCATAGCGCTCGTGGAACCCGGTCTCCGGGTGGTCCCACAGCGTGTCGCTCATGGGCCAAAGCAGCGCCTTTTTTTCCTCAATGACCTCCAGCGCCCGCTCCTTTTTTGTCGCCATTTACTCGTTCTCCTTCCTACTGCTCCTGTCTCGGAATTATTGGAAATTAAATATATAATTACAGACATGTTTCGGAAATTATGGTGTAACTATACTATTTCCATGCCCAGACTGTCAATAGAAAAGGACAGCATTTTTTAATTTCCCCGTTTATTACAAATATTTTGTTCTTGATTTAGTCAGATCACCAGCTTTATCTTGCATATCTGGCCGTTCTTTTGGACATCTTGATTTGACGACACGCAGAAAAGATTTTCGTCTTATTTTGCGTCATACGCTTGTCTGCGCGGAGCGGTTCCGATATAATATGAGCTGAGGTGATCGGTCCCAATGAACTCTGTCGGCATTTTTACCACCACACGCTCCCTCCAGCACATCATGGACATCGATCAGGAGATCCGCACCTTCTGCAATGTCACCTACCTGCCCTATACCACTCTGGAGCACCTGCTCTATCTCTATGAGCAAAACGCGGAGCAGTTCGATGCCCTGATATTCAGCGGTTCCTACCCTTATAATGTCATCCGAAAGCGATTTCCCAGTGTGGAAGAGATCCCCCATTCCTACTTCAATATCTCTGACCGAGACTACTATCAGCTGATCGCCCACCTGGCGGTCCAAAATCCGGAGCTTGATTTCTCACGCATTTACTTCGACCGGCCGGAGATCCCAGTAGATTTCCACTCTATCTTTCTCAGGGACGGTGTCCCTCTCTTGGGCACCGCCCCCATCGACTGGAGCACAGTGGACGCCGCGGACTGGTATCAGCCTCTCAAACTGTACTACAAAGAGATTTGGGACAGCGGAAAGGTGGACCTGCTGGTGACCCGTTTCGGCAGTATGGAGGACTACTTCCGTCAGCACAATATCCGCCACAGGTTCCTTTTCCCCTCTCCCGGTTCTATGCTGGAGACCTTCCGCGGTCTGGTCATGCAGCTGCGCACCCAGTCTATGCATGATTCCGCCGCCTGCCTGGGGCTGATCCGTTCCATCATGCCCCTGTCCAAGGAACAGTGGGCCGCACTGGGGGACCGTCTTCAGGCCTGCAACAAACAATTCGGCACCCCCTTCCTCATCTATGAGCACGGGGAGCACTATGAGATCACCACCAATATTTCAGTCCTGAAAGACCTCACGCAGCAGTACACCATCTGTCCTGTGACTGCCTTTCTGGAGGCGGGACTGGATTTTCCCATCTGTACCGCCTGGGGCTGTGCCGGCAACGTAGTGGATGCCCACCGAAACGCCCAGCGGGCGCTGAAAGAGGCGCTGCTGTGCAAGGGGTCCGCCGCCTTTATCGTGATGGAGGACAACACCATCATCGGCCCGCTCTCCAGCGTCCGCCGCATTTCCTATACCGATGCGCCCGATGAAAAGCGGCTGGAGCTCAGCCGCCGTCTCTCCATCTCCCCCCTCTATTTGAGTAAGATCGTCTCCGTCCTTACCCAGAAAGGAAACGACACTCTCTCTGCGGAGGAGCTATCCTTCTATCTGGATATCACCCCTCGCAGTGCTCTCCGGATTCTATCCAAGCTGGAGGCCGGCGGCTACGCCTCTGTACAGTTCCGGCGGCAGCTCAACTTGAGAGGCCGCCCGGCCAAGATCTATCAGATCCACATCCAGGACCTGACCTGACGCCCCCAAACCTGTCTCATCCCCAGGAGGTACTACGCCTATGAAAAAGATCCCTACATACAGCGGGACTCTGCGCAGCCATTTGCTGGCCGTCCCCCACTGTATTTCAGAATGCAGCGGCATCCGCATCTTTGGCCGCCGCATCAAATCCCTGGTGTTCACCACCGATGTAGCCATCATCAAGAACGTCAACGGAGACGCCATCATCGCGGTCTATCCCTTTACCCCCCAGCCCTCCATTGCCCAGGCCATCATCAGTGTGGCCGATGTCCCGGTGTTCGTGGGCGTGGGAGGCGGGATGACCAGCGGCTCCCGCTCCGTCCGGCAGGCGGAGTACGCAGAGCACCAGGGGGCCTTCGGCGTTGTGGTCAACGCCCCCATCACAGACGAGACCATCACCCAGATCAAGCATGTGGTGGACATCCCGGTCATCGCCACCATCATCTCTTCTGAGATGGATGTCGCCGGGCGTGTCCGGGCCGGAGCCGATATTCTGAATATCTCAGGGGCCGCACGCACCCCTGAGATCGTGGCCAAGATTCGAAAAGATTTCCCAGACATCCCCATCATTGCCACCGGGGGCCCCACAGAGGAGGACATCTCCGCACCATCCAGGCCGGAGCCAACGCCATTACTTATACCCCTCCCTCCACCGGTGAGCTGTTTTCCGTGCGGATGCACCAGTACCGCGCCCAGTTCCATCCGGAATAAAAGGTATGACCGCCGCCGCTTTTAAGCTGTTTTTAATGCTGGCTTTCTCCCCCTTTCAGAATCAAATGGTAGGATAGCGTCAGTAGGAAGGAGGAAATTCAAAATGATTACCCTATTCACGCTGTCTCTGCTCTGCCTGGCTGTGATCCTGGTCCTGGGCGTGGTGCTGACCATCCTCAGTGTGCCGTTCCTGGTCATCCTGGGCCTGCTGCCCTGGCTTCTGCGCATCGCCGCCGCGGTCCTGCTGATCCGCGGACTGCTGGACCATCCCTTCCGTTGGGAAAATCTGATCCCTGCCGCTGTCGCCTTTGGGCTTTCTGTTCTTCTGCACTGACCTAAAGAGCAGGGGCGGAGCCCCCTTCGTCCCCGCTCTTTTCCCACCGGAAAAAATAACAGATTTTCTTGCAAAAAAATGTTGACAAATCGGAACACTTCGGTTATACTAACTCTTGCCCTGTTCGAGACGGGCAGACATGGCGGCATAGCTCAGTTGGCTAGAGCATGCGGTTCATACCCGCAGTGTCCCCGGTTCAAATCCAGGTGCCGCTACCAGAGAATCCCATGAAGCGCCTCGGCGCTTCGTGGTTTCTCCAACCGGCCCGTTGGTCAAGTGGTTAAGACACGGCCCTTTCACGGCTGTAACATGGGTTCGAATCCCGTACGGGTCACCATCCCATAGGACGCCGTCGTGCGGCGTCTTATGGGACCTCAAAAATCACATATCCGTATGGAGGCTTAGCTCAGCTGGTTAGAGCGCCTGCTTCACACGCAGGAGGTCACTGGTTCGAGTCCAGTAGTCTCCACCAAAAAGTTCCTGATTTCTTTCGAAATCAGGAACTTTTCTTTTTATTCGCTGTGAAAAAGTTTGCTTTAAATTTCTGCTTTTTCTCCGACCAATACACTGACCAATACGGCGATAACAAAAAATTCAAAGTAAATCTTAAAGATTATTTCTATCCCCGGGTCTCAAAAATATTCTAGTTTTGCTAGATCGTTCTTGCGCTGCTTTTACCATCCGATTCTATGTAGCCCAGCTCCCATGCTACGAGATAATTTCTGTTCGGACGTTTAATCTCATCAGTATTTTGAACCGCATCCTCACCAATCCCAAGAATATGCATCATTTTTTCGTATTCTGAACGTTCAAAAAGTAAATTTTCCATATTAATCACAATTCCCTATTTGCTCTGATGTGTAACAAACCGTGCGCCCAAATGGTTCTCTATTATCTTTGTTGCGTTTGAGGTATCGAAAGTAATAATAAACGCATGGTGAATGCTTAGGACCAAATCTTGCAACTCCTGATCCTCTTCTAGCATTTCCACATTTAACCCAAGGCTTTTGCAAAATTCAACTGTAAAGTGCCGAGAATGAGATTTGTTGTTAGCATTCAGTTTGTTTAAAATCTTCGTGACCTTTTTCTTCACCTCTGCCCTCTCTTGACCAGCAAACATGTAAGTTGTCAGCCAATCACTGACTAAGGCGCTTGATAAAGAAATTGCATCAGCAACAGAATAAAAAAATGCTGCTGGATACTTGTCTAATTGAAGTTTCCAGTATTCTTTGGATTTCGGATTATTCTCAATATCAGCTTTGGCCTCTCTGAATTCCGTAATAATATTATACGCAGGAATTCCCCCGTACTGAGGATCGATTGGACCGAGGCATGATTGCTTACCCATTACTATGGTCTTTGCTGCACATGCCAACATTGTTCCTGCAGACATCGCCATTTGGGGCACAATCACACGAATATCGCCTTGAAACTTGTTGTGTAAATATTTTACAATTCCCTCTGCGGCAGTAGGACTCCCACCTGGTGTATGAAGGATTAAATCAAGGCCTTTGGTACAATCTAATCCCTTAAGGGCGTTCATAAACCCAGTAACATCACTGTCATTAATATCAATGTTTAATGTTTTTCCGGGTTTCAGCCAACCAGAATAATACGCAATTACATTCCTGCCCGTTTTCTCATACAGCAAGTTTAGATATTTGTCCCTTAGCTGGTCATTGTCCAATCCATGAACACCTGCTCCCTCAGCATTTACGTGAGGTTGCAACTCAGTTAGCAATTCACCCCAAGATGGCATCAAATTCACCCTTTCAACAATTGATAAAACTATATTATCATTTTGCATCCAGAGCGTCAATTGTCGGTTTATTTGTCTCTATCATTAAATTTTTCAAAGGCTTTTCAATTTTGACGATGTTACTGTTAGTTGTATCTGAAGTATAGAATTTCCCCCTTTTTTCTCCAAAATGCCATACATCTTTATAATAATCGTCACATCCACAGATATCCATTTCGCCCTCCTCTATATATTAACGCAGTCTATTTCATTCCGCGCTGCATTCACTATCTTAAAACTACAGCAAGGCTCTTTTCTGCATGAACCCTGGCGATTTAATTTAAAAAGTCAACCAGAGTTCAAATGTATAAAAACTACCAAGAGGCACTCCTTCGCTCTTTCATCATATGTGATTTATCTAATATAGTTTCCTTGATATAAAAAATTGCACGTTTCTATGCAATTTAACTAGCAAATCTTTCACCGAAAAACAGCACCACCTGAATTTCACATGGTGCTGCTTTCCACTTACATCGCGTTTTCAATCACATTTCCCATAGTATCTGCCGCTTCCCGCATCATATCCGGTGTGGCGTGGGTGTAGGTACTAAGGGTGAATCCCGCGCTGTAATGTCCTAAGGTGCTGGACAGGGTCTTCACATCCACTCCGTTCTTCAGAGACAGCGTTGCGAAGGTGTGCCGGAGATCGTGGAACCGGATATGCTCGGCACCGATGGCTTTCAGGATATTCTCGTGGGTGTGCCGGAAAGAATCTGGATCGAACATTCCTCCCGTCTTGGGTGACGGGAACATGTAAGGATTCCCTGGATGCTTCTTGTGCTCCTCCACCAGTAGCTCCACCGCCTGCTGCGAGACCGGCAGGACACGGATGGAATTGTGGGTCTTGGGCTGGCTCACCACCAGTTCTCCCTTGGTGCGGGTCACCTGCTTCGTGATGGAGATGGTTCGCTTCTCCACGTCCAGGTCCGTCCAGAGGAGGGCCAGCAGTTCTCCCCGCCGCAGTCCCGTGGTCAGTTCCAGGTAGAAGGGTGCCAGCAACCCCCGCTTGTCCGCCTCCATCAGATAGGGGCGGATCTTCTCTTCCGGCAGGACCTTCATCTCCCGCTTCTCCATCTTTGGCAGCTTGCACCCTCTGGCAGGGTTCACAAGGATCAGCCGCTCCGCCACCGCCTGCTCCAGGCAGTTATTCAGCAAGGTATGGATGCCATGGACCACCCGGACACTCAGTCCCTTGTTCTTCAGTTCGATGTGCTGGTACCGCTGCACCCGCCCGTTCTTCTGGAGATCGTTGTAGAACTTCTGGATCTGGATCGTAGTGAGCTTGTCCAGCTTGATGTCCCCCAGCTCGGGGATGATGTGGTTGTTGATGTAGTTCAGATAGTAGTCCTTGGTGTTCTCCCGAAGCCGGGGCTCGGCATAGACCTCGTACCACATCAGCACCCAACTCTTTACCGTGTGGGTGCCGCTGCGGTTCATGTCCAGCCGCTGGCTGTCCGCAATGGCCTTTTTCAGCTTCTCCTTGACCTCCGCCTGGGTCTTCCCCAGTACATTCTTGATCTTCTGCTTCCCGGTGGCCGGGTCATAGGAGGCCGTGTAGAACCCCTCCCACCGGCCGTCCTTTCGCTTGCGGATACTGCCCTCGCCGTTGGCGCGTTTCTTTCCCATTCATCATCTCTCCCTTCTCGCCAGTTCACAGGCCCGCTGTTCGTCCTCATTTTCAAAGTTGTACGGCGGCTGATCCGCCAGAAGTTCCTGCTGGATACCCTGGGCCAGACGGTAACCGGAAATGAAGCTGTTGAGACATGCTTCCTCCCGCAGAGCATCTTCCAGATCTGCCATCTTCAGGAGCAGCTTCCGCCCCGGCTCATCCAGCAGACGGGTGAGCTGCCTATGAGTCCGTTCGATTTTCCTGTCCAGATACTCCGCCCTCCGGGATGTCGTCTTGAACCTGTAGCAAAGGGCTTTCATATAATCGCACATCGTGAGTCGCCTCCTATCAGCGACACACAATACCATGCCCCGACCTCAATATCCATCCCAACCGGGCAGAGTTATCAATTTGTTAGCAAATTCAAAGCGGCACCCGAAAAATCGGGTGCCGCCGTTTTTTACTGGATCTCCTGCTTGCCCATATTCCGCTTGATCCATTCCCGGAGTTCATCCTTGGGGATTACGATACGGGTGCCGATTCTCAGTGCAGGAAATCCTTCCGAACGAGCTAGCTCATAAGCTCCGGCACGGGAGATTCCCAGCGCCGCTGCCATCTCTGGAACCGAGAGCATCAGCGGCAGATCTTCGTAAGATTTGAATGTTTCTTTCTTCACTGGATACCCTTTCTCCTCTCCTGACGTGGGAGAGGCTTTTATTTGTTATGCTTCGTCTTGTTGATTTATTTCCCCACCATCCGGTGAAGGGATCCATCCGCAGGAGTTGCAACGTGGCCAATAGGTGTTTGCATCTTACCACCCCTTCATGGTCATGCCGCCCCAGGTCTGGCTTTGTTCTTCTTCATGGTCGTCAGGCTGATGCCCCAGGGCGATCCGCAGCTCCTGGAGCTCCTGCATTCGCTTTCGGTCAATGTGCATGCGCGGCTGTGCAGGCACAGCAGGCGCGTTGTCCCGGAAGATATTGCTCATGTGGTAGAGCAGGCGGGACACTGTGAACAGCAATTCCGGCTGACGCCACTGCTCCTGCCGTTCCAGGACGTACTGAGCATAGGGATGACCATACGCATCCGCCATCCGGAAGCAGTTCCAGGCCGCTTCTTCATCTTTGGGGACGCCGCTGCCCGTGAGGTACAGCTTCCCCAGCAGGTAGTTGGCCCAGGGGTGATTCTGGTCGGCTGCGTGGCGGAGATACTCTGCGGCTTTGGCTGCGTTCTGCTGCACCGACTTGCCCATCAGATATTCCTTGCCCAGCCGGTAGGCAGCGTCGGTGCTCCCGTTTTGGGCGGCTCTCTCCAACCATTGAATACCATCAACAGCGTCACGCACCTCCGGATCATCAGAGAGATATAGCTTGCCGAGAGCGTATTGAGCTGCAGGCAGATTTCGCTTTGCTGCCAATTCCAGCCAGTGGGCGGCTTGTTCTGCGTCTGGCAGTAGCAGACCGCCATCACGGTACAGCAGTCCCAGGAAGTACTGGGCGTGGACGTCACCATCCTCTGCCAGCCGCTCCAGATCTTCCACTGCCTCGTCCCGCTGGGCCAGCGGCAGCTTGCTGTCTTCGACCCTGGCCCGCAGCCGCAGGCACTCATAGGAGACTTCCCAGTTGTCCACCCACTCACCCCGCTCTTCCATCTTCTCGTCCTCGAAGGTGACCTTGCCCAGGCGGGTATTCTCCGCCTCCTGGATGACCGCATTCCTGATGGCCCGAAATTCTTTCTGCCGGGATAGCGGCGGACGCTGCTGTTTCTTTCCCGAGTAGAATTCGTTCACCTGACACTGGAGCTCCCACCACTTTTGGTAGCATTGATCCACGATGGGAACGCGCTCCAGCTGATCTACGATCTCATCTACCTGCCGCTTCATGGGTCTCGGGAGATAGCTATAGGACTTCTTGCCTTTGACCTCACCCAGCTGCTGGGACAGCTTCCAGATCATCTGCTCCGCCCGGGTGTGCTCGCAGACCGTCTCCCGCATCTGCCGGGACAACTCCAGCATGACTTTTCGAGTTTCTTTCACCAGCTCGTCCCGGGAGACAGACTTTTGCTCGTAGACATGGAGCAGTTCCTGTTGGAAGATGTCGTTAGTGAGTTGTGACCTGATTGATCGGATGCCATCCCGGTCGAGGTGAGCCTGTCCCGGTTTCACCGACCAAGCCATCATGTGGACGTGAGGATGATGACCTTCATTGTGGAATGCTGCGTACCAGCGGAAGTCCTGGGGCGGGATGTGCATAGCTGCCGCGATGTCGTTGAGGTGAGCACGGAGCAAGGCCCGCCATGCCTGTGCGTTGTTGTAACCGAGACGCTCTGCGTCTTCTCGATGCAGGGAGAGGATGTGCGTCCAGACATTGCCGGTGTAGTGCTCCAGTTCGGACATGGCGGTATCCAGGTCCACACGATCCGCATCACCGAACAGGCCATGATCCCCCAGACGTTCTGCACGAGGGCGTGTTGCGATGTACTTCATGTATCCATCTGTTTGCTGCACCTGCTTCCAGTGCTCCTCCAGCGCCAGCGTGATGAGTGACGAGGCGTTGGCTTTCGTAGGCTTCTGCATGTAGTCCTCGTACTCCAGCAGTTCCTTTACATCCGGGAAGTCTTTCGTCAGCTTTGTGATGAGCTGCTCCTGCTTGCGGGTAGGCAGACGGTCATCCGGGATGATCTCCACCCGCTCCCGCGTCGCGATGTATCGAAGGTAACCGCCGGCGTTCTGCTTGCCGCACTGGATGTACGGACTCTTGACGATCAGTCTTGCCACCCATCATCACCGTCCCGCTGCTCCTGCGCACGCTTTGCCAGTTGTTCCAGACGCAGTCGTCCGTTGAACTTCTTCACGCTGGCCACACTCTCCGCACGTTTTCGCCGCAAGTATTCCTCGTCCAGATGGACCCAGTCCGCGAGAATACTCATGCTCATATCCAGTTCCACCGACTGCTTGTAGAGCAGCGACGCCATGCGATCTTCAAACTGATCCAGCCGTCCGTCCAGATAGGACTGCACTGAGGACGGCAGAAACAGTCCGGCATTATTGGCACTGAGATAGTCCAGATAGAAGTTGATGGCGTTCTCGATAAATCCGGTGAGACTGCGGCTGCCGTCTTCCGTATAACGCCGCTCCAGCCGCACCTTCATCTCCGGCGTCAGGTAGAGGGCAAATTTCTCTTTTTGGCTCATAAAGGCCTCCTTTCTTAGGGTTGACCCCTAGTTTTTTCTTGTGGGCGTAAGCTCTGCGGGATAACGACCGCAGAATTTTGTTTCTCTGCCATTTTTGACCCCATTTTCGAGGCCGCAGAAACTCCCGTAACTGCCCGCACTGCGGGCAGATGTGCCGGGTGAAAGTCGGGGCGGTGACCCCGGCTCTTTATCCAGCTTGTCCTTTCGTCCTCCGAAGAGCCGTAAAAAGCTCCCGAAAACCGCCTCAAAACCCTTGAAGGGGCTGGGGCTCCACCCAGCCCCGAAGAAGTGCACACAGCCGCTTACACGGCCAAACAGGGTGGGAGTTGCGCGCCCTGTCCGATTCCCGCTTTTGGGGGTGATAACCTGGCGGCAGGACTTTTCCTTGTTACTCTTCGTCTTATTCATACACTTCCCCACCATCTGTTGAGGGGCTTTCCCTTCATGCACTGTGGCCTGCGGAGGGAAGATCAGGCAGCGGCAGAATGTAGTAGTGGTTGTTCCCCTGGAGCCACTTGCCGCTTTTCACACACCGCGAGGTTTTGACCTTACTGATGAACCCGCGGTCAACCAGCAGGCTGACCGCATCCCTCGCCGCGTTTTCAGAGCAGCCGCAGTGGAGGGCGATGGTCTTCATGCTGGGCCAGCACACATCCTTCTGCCCCGCGCAGCAGACCAGGTAACTGTACACAGCCAGCGGAATAGGTTTCAGGTCATAGCAGAAAATAGCGTTGCTCATTTGATAAAATCGTTCACCCAAAACAGGCATACGAAACCTCCTGGTTTTGAAATTCAGAGATATTTTTTTCTTGCGTTCCGGGTGCCTCTCTGTTAGACTGTTCGCAGATGGAGTCTGCGTTTTTCGGAATGCGGCGCACCGCCGGACTGTTGCAGCAGTTTCGGCGGCTTTCCTTTTGGATAGGGGCGCTGAGATTTTTCTTACTCTGATTGCCGATGAATATCACCACCATTCGTAAAAGAGTTTGTCAGCCACACGCCATACACCTTCCTGCCCTGTGATCCTTTCTGACCTCCACGGCGTTTTCTGCCCCGTTGGTACGCTCGTATATCGTAACTCTGTCATGATATGGTCCTGGCGATACTTCCCCGGTGAGTATGAACTTTGGCGGTGGGTATTCAGTTGTCGAGGTACATCGAACGGCCAATAGAATCTGCTTGACATTTGGTCACGTATATTTTAGACTTATTTTTAGTATCACATTTTTATTGGTCGCCGTATTCTGAGTCTAACACGATAGGTCGCCCTCTGTCAAGACCTATCGTTTCATTCTTGAATAGTAAGTCTAATTCGATGGGGAGTTCTTTCATGGCTGAGTATATGTTTAAGACCTATATCGCTAACGGAAAAGAGTATTTTATTTACAGCGATGATGTTTCTGACGACCGCTTTACAAAAAAAATAGACTTTCCGTTTTCGGAAAGCCTTTTTTCCCTGCTCGACCTGGACATCTGGAAATGGGAACCCCAGATCAAGAAGATCGACCGTGCGCTTTTAAACTTGTACAGGACCCGCGACGCCAGATACACCGAAGATGTATTTTTTACCTTGCAGAGCTTATCCGATGTGCATATATTCTTTAAGCTGCTGTTCCTGGATTGGTCCAAGAGACTGAACGAGGCAGAGAAGGACAATTTTGCTCACGCATCTGATATGCTGCCCCACAAGGCCATTGCGCATATCCCCAGCAATATTGACTACGCGCAGAAGCAGATCAAGGATCTGTTGGAGCGTGTGTTGGACATGGATGCCAGCAAACGTTCTGTTTCCAGCAGGCTCTATGATTATTACAAGGACCCTTATCACGTAGACCCACGTCCTTTTGAGTTCCACCCGTTGACGGTATCTTTTGAGATGATCGACCGAAACGCCTATGCGGAAGTTCTTTATCCAAAGAGCATCTATGACTTGATCGATTACTATCTGCGTGAGTGGGTCAGACGGGAACAGAAGATGCGGGTCTGCAAAAATTGCGGAAAGTATTTCGCAATCACCGGACGAACCAACGCCGAATACTGTGACCGTGTGTTTGACTCGAAGGGACGTACCTGCAAGGATGTCGGTGCCATAGCGAAGTGGACACGAGAAAAAGATACGGACGATGTCTTCAAGGCATACCGCCGGGAATACAAAAAGCGGTTCGCCTGGACGAAGTCTGGGAAGATCCTGCCGGAGGAACTATACGCCTGGGGTGAACGCGCCAGAGAAAAGAAGGCCGAGTGCGACAGTGGAAAGATCACACTGGAGGAATATACGACTTGGTTAAAGGAATCGTAAGAGACTGACTCTGGCCTTCCACTTATAAGAAAAAGCATTTCGCTTTCTGTATGATGCTGATAAGGAGTACCTGGAGGAACTAATACCTTAATCCATGAACCTACCCGATATCTGCAAAAAGGCATCTTAACAAAGGAACTGGCAGCCATGACGGCTACCAGCTCCTTTGTCAATGTACACATTAGTTATTGTTTACGGTTCTTTCACAGGCGCTCAGAAAATAGTGTAGCCACCATCCACAGCCAAAGCCGCACCATGGATAAAGCTTGCTTCATCGCTCGCCAAGAACGCAACTGCTTGTGCGACCTCATCGGGTCTGCCGGCTCGTGCGGCAGGGCTCATTTTGATCTTCATGCACACCGGATGCTGCGGGATTGCCAGAACGCGAGCGATCATATCTGTCTCAATGGGACCCGGGAGCACGGCATTGATACGAACGCCGGTGCGGCCATGATCCATAGACATCTGCCTGGTCAGCCCCAGCAGACCGTGCTTAGCGGAGGTATAGGCTAACCCGCCCCGGCCCGCGCCAGTGGAGGCCATGGAGGCAATGTTGACGATAGCGCCGCCGCCCTGTTCCTCCATGACAGGGATCACCTTCTTGCACAGCATGAAGGGTGCGGTGAGATTGGTTGCCAGGACTTTATTCCATTCATCCATGGTGATGTCATTCATGTTAGCGGTAGAACCGCCCACACCCGCGTTGTTCACCAGAATGTCAATGCGGCCGTATGTATCCAGCGCAGCCTTCACCAGCGCAGCCAGACTCTCCTCAGAGGTAACATCGGTCTTGCAGAAAATGGCCTCGCCGCCGTCGGCCTTGATTTCAGCCACACAGCTATCGCCCAATTCTGCGTTAGTGCCCACCACGACAACCTTAGCGCCTTCGGCGGCAAAAAGTTTGGCAGTAGCGCGGCCAATGCCGCGGGTCGATCCGGTGATAATGGCAACTTTGTTCTCCAGTTTCATCATGTGCGCTTCCTTTCCATTTCATATAGTCAGTGAAAGATGATATTTCTTTGGGTGTAATCAGGTGATAGGGACTCCTCAGATCCGGCCTGTTTCCATAAACGCTGTCCGGTCATAGCGCCCAGTGAGGAGATAGGGCACCACCGCATCAGCGTCCACCTTCTCCGCCAGATTCAGCTTGTGAACCATCAAGTCGTTGCTGGAGTATGCACCGCCCACGATGGTGTGGATAGGCAGTTCCGCCCAGGGATCGTCCACAGAGGACCGAAGCTGCAATGCGGCAAAGCCGGGTTCCCAGGTGTGGTATGTATATTCGCACAGGTTCTGCAGCAGGCAGCCGTTCATAAAGTGACTGATGCCCTGCTGGTCAGGTTCCCGGTCAAAATGGAAGTAGAAACCACCGCCGTAGGTCTTTTTGCCTGGAGCCGGGAACTGATACAGTGTACCGGTCAAGGGGCTGTTGTACTGACCGAGCTCCATCTTCAGGTCCACCAGTTGAGTGCCCCGGCGGGTGACCTGAGCCGTGACGGAATCGCCGCTACGCCGGATGACGAACTCAGCCCCCAGTTTCTTGGGGATGGATCCGTTATCCCGGCCACACTGGACTGCCATTTCGGCACCGGGACCGCCCAGCACCAGGCCCAGAGGATACAGGCCCAGGGTAGTGCCATAGGTGGCGTAGACACCCAGAATGGCTTCGTAATAGTCATCCGCAAAGGTGGGTTCCTTCACATGGCAGACGGACAGCGTCACCACGGGGATGGAGAAGGGCTTCAGCGGAGGAGGAAGCAACCGAGCGATGGCGGCAGGATCTGTCAGATAAGCCAAATATACGCCCTCCTGATTCTTCATCAGGGACACCTTTCCGAAATTAGGCAGGTCCTCAGCGGGCACACGGAAACTGGGTGCCTTCACCATCGGGCGGAAGAGCTGACGTCCAGCCTCATAGCCACTGCGGGTAGCAGGGGCGATGGTGCCATCCTTCACGGCGCTTCCTACTACGACAGTTTCTATGCTCTTAGCACGCAGTTCCTCTGCCAGGGCGTTGTCCGGACGGAAGCCCAGCGACAGCACCACCGCATCTGCGGAGACAGTGACCTCGGCATGATCCACCAGCCGCTCCAACACGACCTGATTCTCCCGAATCTCTTTCAGGGAGTGGGCCAGCAGGAATTTGGCTCCGTGTTGATTCAGCCGCCCGCAGATGTCTGCCACATTGGTGTGGTTAGCCGTGGGCGCCACTTTATCCAGCTGATCCACAATGGTGACAGTATTACCCTCAGCGCACAGATATTCGGCGGTCTCAATACCGGTGTTGCCCGCGCCGATGACCACGACCTGTTTACCGGACAAAGACACCTTTCCGGACAGGACCTCCTCAATGGTGTGGACATTGGCACCATGGACGCCGGGGATGCTCTCCGGCACCACGGATTTAGAACCCGTGGCCACCACCACGGCATCAGGCTGGAGTGCCGCCACAGTGTCAGCGGTAACTTCGGTGTTCAGCTGAACTTCCACACCCAGACGCTGGAAGGCGTTGGCATAATAGTCGGCCACCCACTGCATCCGCTCTTTCAGCGGAGGCTTTTTGGCCAGATTTACAGTACCGCCCAGTTCGCTGCCCCGATCCAGCAGCGTGACCTTGACGCCCCGCTCTGCCAGGGTTTTGGCAGCCATCATGCCTGCAGGACCGCCGCCTACGACCACGGCGGTGTGGCTCTGAAGATCCCGTTCCAGATCACCATACTTCCGCTCCCGAGCCATCCGGGGATTCAGAGCGCACTCGGGAGGAAGGCCCGCGGCATTCCACTGGTTCAGGCTTTCGAAGCAGCGCAGGCAGTTGATGCACTTGCACAGCTCCGCTTCTCGGCCCTCCTGGACCTTTTTGCCCCACTGCTCATCCGCCAGCCAGCTGCGGCCCATGGACACGAAGTCCTCCACGTCGTCGGCCAGGAATTGCTCCGCCACAGCAGGCTCCCGGATGGAGGATACGCCGATGACAGGGATGTGCACGTGGTCTTTGACAGCCTTGATGAGCTCCCGCCGCCAACCCTGAGGATAGGAAATAGGCTCCACGCAGGTGATGCCGGTCTCATACAGGCCCACGGATACATCAACAAAATCAATGCCCATGGACTCCAAAGCCATGGCAATTTTTACGCCGTCTTGGATATGGATGTAGTCCTCACTAACACCAGTTTTATCCAGAAATTCCTCTACACTGAGGCGGACACCGATGGGGAAATCGGGGCCGCAGGTTTCGCGGATGCCGGCAATGATCTCAGAGATCATCCGCAGGCGGTTTTCAAAGCTGCCGCCGTATTGATCCTCCCGCTTATTGGTATAGGGAGACAGGAACTGCTGGAGTAAATAGCCGTGGGCAGCGTGAAGCTCCACACCGTCACAGCCAGCCTTCTGTACCCGCGCCGCGCCAGCTACGAATTGGGCGATCAGATGCTGGACTTCTTCAGTGGTCAGTGCCCGAGTCTCCTGCTGAAGGTATTTGCAGGGAATGGCGGAGGCGGAGACTACAGGCTGCCCGCCAGTTAGTGCGGTGACTGTTTCCCGGCCCGGGTGATGGAGCTGGATGAAGATTTTTGCCCCATGCTTATGTACTGCGGTGGCCAGCCGGGCCAGACCGGGAATATGGCGGTCCTGGGTGACGGACAGCTGCCGCATAAGTCCGGCACCATGAACATCATTGACCCGGGTGATCTCCGGAATGATCAGGCCGGCTCCACCCATGGCGCGGGCTTCGTAAAAGGCCAGCATATCCTCTGAGGGGCTGCCGTCCAGTTCCGCCAAGCCAATGCCCATGGGGGACATGACCAGACGGTTTTTTACTGTGACGTTGCCGATCTTTCCAGGGGTGAACAGTTTTTCGTACATAGAAACTCCTCCTTTTTATCATCAGACACCGCACGTTTTCTGCGCTTTGTCATCTTTCCACAGCCGCTCCGCCTCGGGTTTCCAGTTCTCTGCGTAGGTAATGCACTTGTCACACAGGTGATCCACACTCTCGGGTGATTGCAGATCCGTGGAGTGGGCACCGGTCTTATGCACCATTTCCCGTAAAAGCTGGGGATTCTCCAGCATGGGACAGGGGCGAAGCATGTTCTTGTTGAAGGGCTGCCCGTCGTGATAGGCCATAAAGATGGGAGACTGGAGGCACTCCAGCAGCGTCTTTTCCCGGATGTTGCTGTCGGAGTAGTGAATGAACACGCAGGGGTCCACATCACCGTTGGCATTGATGTGCAGATACCTGCGGCCGCCGGCAATACAGCCACCCACATACTCCGCGTCGTTCTGGAAGTCCATGGCGAACAGGGGCTTCTCCGCCCGGTATTGCCGGATGCGGTGATAGGTAGCAATCCGCTGCTCCGGCGTGGGCAGCAGCTCCGGAGAAGCGTCATTGCCCACCGGCATATAGTGGAAGTACCAAATGAAATAGCAGCCCAGGCCGATCAGCTGATCGAAGAACGCCTCAGAGGTAATGGACTCGAAATTGGCGCTGGTGTAGCAGGCGGAAATCCCGTAGACCAGCTTTTTCTGGTGCAGCAGATCGATGGCCTTCATGACCTTGCCGTACACGCCGTCGCCGCGCCGACCATCTGTGGCGCTCTCGGAGCCCTCCAGGGAAATCGCGGGGACAAAATTCTTTACCCGTAGCATCTCATCCGCAAAGGCCTCATCGATCAGTGTGGCGTTGGTAAAGCTGAGGAAAATGCAGTCGGAGTGCTTTTCACAAAGGCGGATCAGGTCCTTCTTGCGCACCAGCGGCTCACCGCCGGTGTAGATGTACATGTAGATTCCCAGTTCCTTGCCCTGCTGGATAATGCCGTCGATCTCCTCGTAGGTCAGGTTCAGCTTGTTGCCGTACTCAGCGGCCCAGCAGCCGGTGCAGTGGAGGTTGCAGGCACTGGTGGGGTCCAGAAGAATGGCCCATGGAATATTGCAGCCATATTTCTTGCGGCACTCCTCCTGCTTGGGCCATCCAACCAAGGAGGCGTTGATAAAGAAGTTCACGGCGATGGTCTTCATGACCTCCGGGTCGATGTCTGTGAGAAGCCGCTGAATGAAGGGATAGTAGGGGTGCTTCGGATCCGTGATCGCCTCGCGGATGAGCTTCCGCTGCGTTTCAAACTCGCCGCCTGCAAACTTATCCGCCCAATCCATCAGCTTTACGAGGTTTTCTTTTGGATCCTTATACAGGTAGTTGAAGGCCTGCTCCAATCCGAATTTTTTGATTGCTGTTGAAGCATTCATTATGACATCCTCCCTTATGTATTTTGATTTCTTTTTATAAAAGCTCTATGGGCATGTATAGGTACAAATTCTACTTGATTTCCTCATGTTCACTTCCGGTGACAATCGGCGGTTGATGGTGATTGACTTTAACAGATGTCAGAACCGTAATGAAATTCAATGCACCTTCCATAAGGAGGGCCAGTCCCAGCAAAATCATAACAATCCGTGCGTTTTCTGACGGGCGGAAAACCAGCAGAAAGCCAACGACGCCGGTGATAATCGCCACCACGAGGATCAGCCACCACTGGCAAATGCCAAATGCTTTTGAATCGACGGAAATTTGTATTTTCAAAAGCGCATCGGCAAGCGTATAAATTCCCAGAAGAACGCAGATGAGACTGGTCATAATGCGTGTGCGGAGTATCAGAATCGCGCCAAGCGCAATGAGCAAAATACCAATTGCCAAATCATATTGAAAAGCCAATCGGTATAAGTCATTTGAGCAATAGCCGATAATTTTTACAATGCCGAACAGAATCAGGATTCCGCCGCCAAGTCGGCATAACAGCGAAACGGAAAAATTCGGAACAGCGATCAGCACAATGCCCAGCACACCAATCAGTATGGAAATGATAATATAGCCGACCTTTGCGGCCCAAATCCGCTTATTTGAGGGCACTGCCAACATCTCCTTCCCTTTGTTATAGAATGGGGCTCCCACACTCTGACAGGCTCGGCTGAGTGTGGGAGCCCCGTTTCATTTACCAGAACATTCTGGTTTAAATGACATGATATTCTTTCAGCAGTTTTTCAATGTCGGTTCCCTGAATCTTCTCCAGCAGCTTTTTGACAACCATTTTCTCCTTGAAGCCCAGGTCCATCTCCGTCAGCGGCTTGCCGTCCCGCATTTGGATAGTCGCGTTTAACAGGTCACGGATATCATAGGTGCTGCCCCAAACCTCCGGCACACCCCGGTCGATGTCCAACAGGGTATAAACGGCCTCCATGCCGGTGCGCATGGAGTACTCGGTGGTGAAGATGGTGTCCCGCTTAGTCTCGGCAAACTGGCCCAGGAAGGCAAAGTTGACGGCACCCTCGGGAACAACGTCGGGGCGGTCGCCCGCGGCGCGGGGCATAAAGAAAGCAGTGATATAAGGCATCATGACCGGCACGGTATTGGCGCTGTGCTCGGCTAACTCCACAATTTCGCTCTCCGGCACGCCGATGTGGTACAGCCACTCCATGCAGATCTCTTTGCCGGTGCACTCCCGCATGGGCTTTTTCACATAGTCGCCCGGCTTATCGGAAAACAGCCCGTAGACCCAGACCAGGCACTGGTCCTTGGGCTGGCTGCGGAACTGGGGCTGGCGGTTGATAGTCCAGCTGAGAAGCCAGCTGGAGTCCTTCACCGTGACGATGCCGCCGGTGACAACGCCGCCGCTGAACGGATCGCGCTTACAGATGTTCTTGATATAGGGAATGATCTTCTGGTCCAGAGTAGTGACAGTGGCACTCATCCAGTTGGACTGCTCGGGATCATAGCAGAACTTATCGGGATGGCCGAAGGAGGGGTCCTGGGCGGCAATCTTACGCCACATATCCCAGCCGCCGCCCGGCTTAATCTCAGTGTTGAAGGCAGCAGGAGCATTCTGGGAACCAATGGTGGAGTTTTCCACGCAGCCGCCGTTGGTGATGAACACCAGATCATTCTCGGTCAGGTCCACGTATTCGGTCCTGTTGTCCACAAGCAGTTCGACGCGTTTGGCGAGCTTCCTGTCGGTTTGGATGTCGAATTCCACATTGACGACCTTGGTGTTGTAGTGGAACTGGACATTGTGAGATTCCAGATACTTGATCATGGGGAGGATCATGGACTCATACTGGTTGTACTTCGTGAATCGCAGGGCCTTGAAATCCGGCAGACCGCCCACATGGTGGACGAAGCGTTTGATGTAGAGTTTCATCTCCAGGGCGCTGTGCCAGTTCTCGAAGGCGAACATAGTGCGCCAGTAGAGCCAGAAGTTGGAGTTCAGTACCTCGTCGTCAAAGAAATCCGTGATGCGCTTGTCATAAAGCTGCTCGTCGGGGGTGAAGAACAGCTTCATGATCTCCATGGCCGCCTTGTCGGACAGGGCAAACTTCCCGTCGGTGTGGGCATCCTCGCCCCGATTGACAGTGGCACGGCAGAGGGAGTAGTTGGGGTCCTTTTTGTTCAGCCAGTAGTATTCGTCCAGAACACTGACGCCCTCCGTCTCAATGGAAGGAATGGAGTGGAACAGATCCCACATGACCTCAAAATGATTGTCCATCTCGCGGCCACCGCGCATGACATATCCCACACCGGGATACTCCCAGCCGTCGCAGGCTCCACCGGGGATGGGGTCTTTCTCAAAGAGATGGATGTGCTCACCTTTCATCTGACCATCCCGCACCAGATAGCAGGCTGCGGTCAGGGCCGCCAGCCCGGTGCCGATAATATAGGCCGACTTCTGGTCAACGCCCTCCGGCTTCAAAGGACGTGCAAATGCTTCATAAGTGCCGCTTGCATAATACATATTGTGCGCCTCCTTGTTTTTTGTTTGTGCTTGTATTGTAGCCGGAAACTCCTGCACATGATATGGGCAAAAGCAGCCCCCATGCCTGTTTTTTAGGCAAAGGGACTGCTTTTGTCTGTATTTTGTACTCAGTTTTTATTTGTACTGCACACCACCATATAAAGCGCCGTATAGGGTTTCATCGTCAATTCCAGTATGTTGTTTTTGGGCGTCAAATTTGCGCCGCAACTTGTTTCATCGCCGCCGTAAATTACCCAATTACTGCTCAGCAGCACCTGGACAGTTTGCGAATTCCGTACCTTTAATTGGTATATCTGTTCACAGTTGGAAAAATTAAAGACAGCGATGATTCGTTCACTGCTTCCTATGCGTTCAAAGGCGTAGATACACCGCTCCTCCTGATGGCAGTCCAGCCACCGAAAGCCATCGGGATCGTAATCTTTTTCAGACAGAGCAAGATGTTGCAGATAAATATGGTTCAAGTCCATCATGAAGCGATGGAACTCCCGATGTACAGGAAAATCCAACAAGTTCCAGTCCTGCTGCCGCTTTTCATCCCACTCTCGCAGTTGCCCAATCTCATTCCCCATAAAATTCAGCTTTTTCCCCGGATGGGCATACATATACATATAGAGAATTCTGGCTTGAGGGAATTTCTTCTCATATTGACCGTTCATTTTTTGCAGGATTGTAGCTTTTCCGTGAACGACTTCATCATGGGACAGCGGCAGAAGAAAATGGTCATGATAGTAATACATCATGGAAAAGGTCAGCTTATGATAGTTCATGCCGCGATATGCGGGAGCCGTGCGGCAGTAATCCAAGGTGTCGTTCATCCAGCCCATGTCCCACTTATAGTCAAATCCAAGGCCGTTTTCAGACACAGACTTTGTAACGTTGGGATAGGATGTGGAGTCCTCCGCTATCAGAATTGCGGTTGGATGCAGTGTCTTCAACCCCCGATTCATATATTGCAGGAATTTTACTGCGTCCAGATTGACACCCCGTCCAGGGTCTCCCTGCCAATAAATCATGCGGCTGATTGCGTCCATGCGCAGGCCATCTACATGAAATTCCGCCAGCCAGTAATTCGCGGCAGATTGCAGAAAGCTGCGAACCTCACCACGAGAGTGCATGAAGTTTAGGCTTCCCCATTCACTGACACCCACTGCCGCATGGGGGTACTCATACAAAGCTGTGCCGTCAAATTGAGCTAAAGCATAGCCGTCTACCGCAAAATGTACCGGAACAAAATCCATGATGACACCTATGCCATTCTGATGGCAGGCGTCTACAAAGGCCTTTAGCTGATCTGCTGTTCCATAACGGGAGGTCGGGCTGAAAAAGCCCGTGCTTTGATAGCCCCAGGATTCATCGCAGGGATGCTCGTTCAGCGGCATAATTTCCAGATAGTTATATCCGTTTTGCTTGAGATACGGAATCAAAATATCCGCCATTTCCTCATAAGTATACCAATCATCCGCTCTCTCCGATGGCTTTCGGAATGATCCGAAATGGAGTTCATAGATATTAAGTGGCCTGTTTTTGCAGTCAGAGCGGGAAAGCATCCAGGCTGAGTCATGGAACTGGTAGGAGTTCATATCCCGAACGATGGATGCGGAATTGGGCCTCAACTCCATTCCAAAACCATACGGATCACAGTGGTCAACGCAGCTACCGCTTTTTTCATAAATCCGGTATTTGTACATGCTTCCCGGTTTGACACTGTCCACATAACGCTCCCAGAAGTTTCCATCATAGACCCGATTCATATCGTATTCCCGCCATTGGCTGCATTCTCCAATCAGCGAAACCTTCTGCGCTCCCGGAGCAAAGGTGCGGAATACTACGCCGGCGTCCGTTATATGAGCGCCGAGATATTGATAGGCATCAAAAATTTTACCAGTATAAAATCCATGAAAATCCATGTTCTGCTCCTATCACAACAGCTGCTCGCTTTTCCATTATTTGTTTTCTAATCCTCAAGAAACATCACACCAATCGTGTTGGGTCCGCAATGGCATGCTACTGTGCAGCCCGCGAAGGTCTTTTGAATATCAGTGAATCTTTTATCTTCGGTCAGGACCTGCCTCGCAGCGTCCACAGCTTCCCGCTTAGCAGATGGATATACAATATAGACACGTCCATCAGAAATATTTCCGGGTACCGAAATGCGGTCTTTGGTATATTGATACATGACTTTTTCCAGAGAACCCCGATACTTTTTTCCTACGCGCATGATTCCACCGCTGACTTCGATGCACGGTTTCAGATGCATCAAATTTGCCCCCAGTGCCGCAACGGAAGAACAACGGCCGCCCTTTCGCATATAGTTCAACCGGTCAAGAATAAAGCTGGCATTGACACGGCTTGCGGCACTCTCCAAGCGCATACATATCTTTTCGGGTGAGACGCCCTGTTCTGCCATTTTGGCCGCTTCCATCACAATAATCCCCTGACCACTGGATAGATTCTTTGAATCCACTATGTACACATTGGAAAATTCACTGGCAGCAATCACTGCATTTTGATAGCAGCTTGAAAAACCGGAGCCAATTGTAATCATGATAACCGCTTCATATTGCAGGCTGAGTTCCTCGAAATATTCTGACAGCTCCATAGGATTTGGCGCAGCTGTTGTGCAGATATCTCCTCCTTTTTCCACATAAGAAAAGATATCCTCCGGCGTGATTTCGAGGCCATCCAAAAAGGAGTCTTCTCCTTTGTTTATGTGCAGGGGGATCACCGAAATATGATGTGCATGAATGAGTTCCCGGGGCAAATCGCAGGTTGAATCCGTCACAATTTTAATACTCATATTGTCCTCCTAAGACTTCCTTTTTACGAATCAGAGCCCAAATAATTGCCTGCCCCAAAGGACAAAACTATTTGAGCAAACAAGAATCGATAAATTGCCAGAGTTGTGGGGTCCTGAATGGCTGTTTCCACCAATACTGATTTATACTTTGTAACAGCCTCCGCCAATGAATTCTCGCATCAGGGAGGTTTTTGGCACGTCGTCTGCTGGAATGGGTAAAAAATAGTTTAAGAATTTCAGCAAGCGCTTTGCCTCGATGTATTCCTCACAATCTTTTGGAACGCCAAAAAGCAGCGGTTCCACAAAGGGTTTCAAAAGGGCGATTTCATAAATCAGTGCCGAGTTGAAAATCATGTCCGCACTGTCTTGAAACGGGAAAATATTGTTTTCTTCTCCTCTTCTTACAGACGGCCACATCTGAATGGTAGCCCTGGCGCTGTAACCCCGGGTCCTTGCATCCCGTTCGATCCTTCGCAAAAGTCGTGCGTCTGTTGTGGGGATGTAGTTGTGGTCATCGACATTCAGCGTAGTCAGGCAGCTGATGTAGATTTTGTATTTGCTCTCTTTCGGCAGAGAATAGGAAAGCTGATCGTTCAGGCAGTGGATGCCCTCGATGACAAGAACATCCTGCGCTCCCAGGGTCAGATAGTCGCCGTTGTATTCACGGACGCCCTTTTTGAAGTTGAACTGTGGGATTTCCACCGTCTCACCCCTTAGGAGCCGTGTCATATCCGCATTGAACTGCTCAACATCCATGGCGCCCAAACTCTCAAAATCATACTGACCGTTTTGATCCAAGGGCGTCTCGGAGCGGTTTTTAAAATAATTGTCCGTTGCGATGGCGTGTGGGTGCAGGCCGCACGCCAAAAGCTGGGTGGACAGGCGATGGGAAAATGTCGTCTTTCCTGAGGACGAAGGGCCGGCAATCATAACGAAGCGAACATCCTTCCGGGCTGCAATTTCACCTGCAATATCTCCGATTTTCTTTTCCATCATTGCCTCGTGCGCAAGGATCATGTGTGTAGCATTTCCCTGTGAAATGACTCCGTTCATCTCCGCAACATTAGAGATATGCAGCGCCTCAGATCTGAGGGTGGCGTCGTAAAGTTCCCGGAATACCTTCATGGAGGGATGGAACGCTCCCAGCTGACTGGGATTCTTTTGATCTGGCAGACGCAGAACAAATCCGCTCTCAAACAGCTGCAGGCCAAAGCATTTCAAATACCCCGTATCAGGAACCATGTAGCCGTAAAAATAATCTGAAAACTCATCCAGAAAATAAATATTGACATGGGAATTGATCCGAAAGCTGAGCAGCTGCGCCTTGTCGTACATTTGTGTTTTGCGAAACAGTTCTACAGCATCATCGGTATTGATGGATTCTTTCCGAATAGGTACTGCCTGTTCGGAAATCGCCCTCATGCGGCCTTCAACCTGGTTCAGCAGCTCCTGTCCCAGTGTGAAGGCCCCCTTTGCCCGGATAAACAAGGCATGGCTGATGGAATACTCGACGGAAACGCGCTCAACATTCTCCTTGCGAACCACATCATAGAAGGCTTTCAGCATCAGAAAAACCACACTGCGTTCATAAGTCTGCATCCCCGGCTTTTCTTCTACCGTAATCATTTTCAGCGTGCAATCCCTATCCAAAGCCTTGTGCAGTTCACAGAGTTTCCCGTTTCGATTGACAAGCAAAATATCATGCGCATATCCTTCCTGAAAATCAGCAGCTATCGCCTGATACAGAGTTCCTTTTGGATAAATATATTCAACGCCATCCACGTTCACTTTCATCATTCTCGTATTTTCCATAGAACAGCCTCCTCTAATTCTCCGCACAGGTTCGAGATACAGCAAATTCTTTCACAACGTCACGTCTCCACCCAGTATGAAAAATGCGGCTTTTAAACAAGCCGCATTTTCAGTGCATCCATCGCGGTTTCATTTACCTGCTCCCAGGGGAATCCGTTTCTCCCGAAATGGCCATAATTTGTGGTCTCAGCAAAAATGGGACTGTCCAGTTTTAAATATTGGATGATGGCTCCGGGGCGCAGGTCAAAGCAATTGCGGACCCAGTCGCACAGTACATCATCCGGCAGCCGGCCTGTCCCAAAGGTTTCCACAGAAACGGACACTGGCTCAGAGACACCGATGGCATAGCCCAGCTGCAGTTCCAACTGCTTGGCAGCACCCGCCGCCACCGCGGTTTTCGCGACGTGGCGGGCCATATATGCGGCGCTCCGGTCAACCTTCGTGGCATCTTTGCCGGAGAACGCTCCGCCGCCGTGATGGCCGATGCCGCCATAAGTATCGCAGATGATCTTTCTTCCGGTCAGACCGGTGTCCGCGGCGGGTCCTCCCAGCACAAAGCGCCCCGTGGGATTGATATAGTATTTCGTGTTTTCGTCCAGTAGCTTGGCATCAATGACGGGGAACACAACCCGCTCCAAAATATCCTTGCGTAGCACCTTCATATCAATATCCGGATCGTGTTGGGCAGAGACTACCACAGTGTCTACCCGTATTGGCGCACCATCCACATACTCCACTGTGACCTGTGCCTTTCCATCCGGACGCAGGTAGGGCAATAGGCCAGACTTTCGGACTTCCGTCAAGCGGCAGGTCAGGGCGTGGGCCAAGGTGATAGACAGCGGCATCAATTCGGTGGTCTCATCGCAGGCGTAGCCGAACATCATACCCTGATCGCCGGCACCCACATCCTTGGAGCCGTCGGCGGCCGCATCCACACCCATTGCGATGTCAGGAGACTGCTCATGGATGGAGCAAGTAATATTGACACTTTTTGCGTCAAACCCATATTCGGGCCTTGTATAGCCGATTTTTGCAATACAGCGGCGGGCAATCTTCTCAAAATTTGGGGATGCCTTGCTGGTGATCTCGCCCATGATGTGCATGGCTCCCGGTTCCGCTGTGACCTCTACTGCACTCCGGGATTTGGGATCTTCGTTCAGCAACGCATCGAGAATACTGTCTGCAACAAAATCACAGATTTTGTCAGGATGGCCTTCAGTGACCGATTCGGAAGTCAAGAATTTTCTCATAGCTCACATCTCCTGTTGTATTTTTTCTCTGACAGAGAGTTCTCACTTTCTATTGCGATGGATCAGGTTTTCTGAGAATCGTTCAGTACACGCCTTTGTGCGCGCAGGAATACGAGGATGCTGAGGATAAATGGGAAAAAGAATGTTGCGACGCGGAATAGAATCAGAGCGGAGGATGCCTGGACATATTCCATATAGTGGGAAAATATCAGTACGAAGGCAAACTCCACTGGCCCCACGCCCGCCACATTGGGCAGGGCGTTGGAGATCAGATGCATCAGTGCGGTCAGCAGCTGTACGTGCCAGAAGGAGGGACCAGATATTCCCAATATCTCCATACAGAGAAACGGTATGGTGTAAAGGCAAAATAGCTTTAGACCATTGAATAACAGCACTTTGAGAAGGCACCAGTGGTCATGAAGCAATTTGGGGGATTCCGTATGAAGCGAAGATAGATTGTCTTTCCACAGACGCTTGCGGCCTTCCCATTTTTCCGTATTCGGCAAATGATCAATCACCCAGGATGCAAACCACTGCACCTTTTCCCAGGCGCACAGCAGAACCAGTGCCGCTATAATCAGAGCGCAGATTCCATATCCCAACGGTATGTAGCGGGAAAAGCCGCGGCCAGTTTCGCTGAGCCAGCGGCCCTGAAATAACAGCATAACGGTGGTGTAGATTAAAACAGAACTCTTATGAAATATGTACTCCAGCATCATGGTACCAATGCCACAGCCTGTCATCATACCGCAGTGATGCAGGTAATAGCTTTGCATGGGAACAGAGCCGACGGAAAGCGTAGATACGTTTCCGAAAACGCCAAGGAAGGTCACCTCTACCGCTTGCCGATATGAAAATGTTGGGAGTCGACGGCGAATCATCGCAAAGCAGACTGCTGATTCAAGCATTTGATAAGCAAGACCCATGCCCAGCAGGAGCAACAGTTCTCTGATGCTGACGGCCTGGATATTCCGCAAAATCTCCTGATAATGATCCCGAAACACCCAAATTACCAGCAGGAATAAAAGCAAAAGTGTAGCGGCACGGATTGCTACTGTTTTCCATTGTTTCTTATCCATAGGAGACCTCTAAAAGATAAAATGTTTCGCTAAACAGCGGAAATAGAAGAATCAGAAACTCACTGAACTTTGCTTGTTCCTTCATGACGCTGGGGAAATGTAGTAACATCTGAATGGACTCGACTATGGGCTTTCACTGTTCTATGTGTAGCCGATAAGAGGTAACTATAAGACCAGCAGCATTACGGATGTGTTTGCGCAGCAATGCCCGACCAAGCCTGCTTCAATTGTACTTAGAAACACCCGCACATCATATGGACAAAAGCAGCCCCTGTGCCTGTTTTTTAGGCACAGGGGCTGCTTTTGTCTGATTCTATGTTCTTAAGAAAAGCCAAAGTTTTATTTCTTTTCACATCGGGTAATCATCGCGTCCAAATCGCCGCGCTTCAATTCGCAAATCCGATGGAACCGCGATTGAATACCTTCCTGCATCCCTGTTTCCAGCCAGCCGACGACAAAGCCAAAACACATGCATTTCAAATAATCAATCATCAGCTTTCGGTCCGGCTCCGCCACGGTCCGTCCGGCCAGAATTCCATCTACATAAGTCGTAACTGCGTGCTCACATACCCGCCATTGGTACTGTTCATAGATATCCCGGTTGATGGAGTGATAAATGTGCAGTACCGCTTTCCGGTTTTCCAATGCAAACCTTATGGCGGCATTGAGACAGTCCTCGACGGACTCAATAGAGGGATGTTCCTGAATCACCCGATTCGCATCCTCGTTAATAATCGTTTCTACCAATTGGGGAATATCCTGAAAATAATAATAAAAGGTGTTACGGTTAACACCACAGGCATCCACGATATCCCGGACAGTGATTTGGCTTAGAGGCCTCTCATTCAACAGCTTAATAAACGAATCCCGAATCGCTTTTTTTGCAAAACCGGCCACGGTTCACGCCTCCCTCATTTGATTTCCGCTATATCAACATATGACTTGGAAATGCAGTGAGAACAATGCCAGCACTCTGATTCATGCGTCTTTCAAGAGCCGGGAAGTCGCGCCATCCACCAGAAACTCCGCGGTGACAAGCAGTTCTTCCTTGGGAAGGTCCATGTTCTTTTGGAACCACTCACGAATCAGGCCAATGAGACCATAGGTGATGAATCTCAGTAAATAGGACAGCTGCTGGTCATCCATAGGCTGGAACCAGGCCCGAATGACCTCCGTGCCGTTACGGTGAATCAGCTGCTGCAAATGCTCGGCAAACTGGCTAACCTCGTTGTTTTCAAACAGGATAGTGCAGACCTCCCGATGCTCCACCACAAAGTCCAGGATTGGCTCGAACACGGGGCGCAGGGTGCCGTCCGCCACCGTTTCCTGGATATGGGCGTCCACCAGCACCTGGGCCTCTGCCAGCAGGTCTTCCTCCATACTTTGCAGCAGTTGAGTAGTATCCGTGTAATGGAGGTAAAACGTGGTGCGGTTCATATCGGCGTTGTCCGTCACATCCCGGACGGAAATCTCTGAAAAATGTTTTTGCTCCATCAGCTCCAGCAGACTTTCCTTCAACAGTCTGCGGGTGCGTCTGGCACGGCGATCCTCGGGATTCTTCAGCATGACAGAGTCCTTTCTTTCGGGAAAATTTAGGCATTTGCCCGGATTTGCCTATTGCCCCAAGCTTCTTGCTTTCATTATAATCAACTTGATTTGATAAGTCAACAAAAATATGTTAAGCAACATCAGTCGATTAAATGGAGGAATTCGTATGCGCCAACATACACATCTGATGGGAAAGCGTCTGCTGTCGTCGGCACTGGCCATTCTGCTGGCGGCAGCCTGCATTGTTCCGGCTGCCGCCGCGGAGCCGATTGGCGACGGCGTGACGCCAACTTATGACGAAGCTTACTATGCCACGCTGGATTACTATGGAAATCTGCTGGACGGCAGCGTGGTGAAAAGCTATACCCTCAACGGCGCCACATCCCTGACGGACTACGGTACTTACGACGAAGTAGTAAATCTAACCGATGGCACGACACCTGCGGTGGCCGGCAATGCCACCACCTTTTCGTTCAGTGGGAAAGATGCTCCGTCCCATTTCTATTTCGAAGGCAAGACGGCGGCACCCTTTGAGGCCTTGCCCTGGACGCTGTCGGTCTCCTACACCCTCAACGGCGTTGCCGCCCGGGCCGAGGACCTCGCCGGCAAGACCGGCGTGGTGGAGATCACCCTGGACGCCATCCCCAACGAGGCTGCCAGTGAGTATGCTCGAAACAACTACACACTGGAAGCCATGGCCGTGTTCAACCAGGACAACATCCTGTCCCTGGAGGCCCCCGGCGCCCAGGTGCAGCTGATTGGCAATCTGCGGGCTGTGCTGTTTATTGCCCTGCCGGGAGAAGAGCAGCACTTCGTCATCCGGGTGGGCTGTGAGGATTTTTCCTTTGATGGCTTGACCATTCTGATGGTCCCCGCCACCCTGGGCCAGCTGGAGGAAATCGCCAAGCTGAGTCAGCGGAAAGATGACTTAGAGGAGGACTACAACAAGCTCTCCGGCAGTCTGGATACTTTGCTGAATTCCTTTGCAGACCTGGGCAGCAGCCTGCGGGACACCGCCGACGGCCTGGATCAGCTGAATCATGCCCGGGACACCATTTCCAACGGCAAAGACCAGATTTACGCCGACGGAGATAAGGTTCTGAATGATCTGGAATCACTTAATAACTCTCTGAATACCATTCCAGGCCATCTGGACGATGCCGATGACTCCATCACCGAGGTCACGGACTCCCTGTCCGAGGTCACGGACACCGCCGTCAGCCTCCGGGAAAACCTGGACGATGTGGATGACTGCCTGAAGGATCTGCAGCGGGACATCAAAAACATCCGCTCCGGCAGCGGTGATATGCAGAGTCACCTGAACCAGTTGGGTGCCGATCTGAAAAAGCTGCAAACCAGTTTGCAGGAGCTGAAAGAAACACTTCAGCTTCTGGACATCCGCATCAACGGTGGACTGATTTCCGAACTGCCCAGCAATGTACAGGAAAAGATCAAAGTTCAGGGACAGCAGTTGGATGCCGTGCTGACACAAGTACAGGGATTGGAAACCGTTTGGGCCGGTGTGGCGAGGGACAGCGAAGGGCAGCCTACGGAAACCATCGGATACCAGCAATACCAAATTGCCGCCCTGATTGCCAGCGGAAAGGCATCGTCAGCCGCAGATGCCGTTGGCCTGCTTCAGCAGGTGCAGGCCGTTGATACAGGTATTGCTTCCGTCAAGGCTTCCAATCCAGCGTTGACCGACGAGCAGGCATTGGCATATCTGGTAGCGCAAGGGCAACTGACCAATGAGCAGGCGGCCCAGTATGCCGCCGCCAAGCCGCAGCTAATTGTGATGGAGCAGGTCTATATCGCCGTCTGCGGCGGCACTGACCAGCCCATGACCAAGGCGGATTTCTTTACCGCCATGCTGATGCTCAGCGATATCAACGCCCTGCCTGCCGATCAGAAAACCCCGGAAAACATCGGCAAAATTCTGGCCAACGAAGCTGCTTATGCCAAAACCGGCAAAATGCTCTCCGAGCTCAATGGAGACCACGACCTCTCAAGAGTCATCGGCCTGCTGGAAAATCTCAGCGATCTGCTGACCGACATGGGAAGCGGCGGTCTCACCGGCGATCTCAGCAGCCTGGTGGGCAAGACCGACACCGCCCTAGGCCATCTGAATGACGCCGCCGATGTGGGCCGGGATATCCTGGACCGGGTGGACACTCTTCTCAGTGACATCAAAGAACTGGATGACACCATCAACGACCAGGTCCCCGGCCTCCGCGGCACTCTGCAGGATACAAAAACCCTCGTTACCGACATGGTGACCACCATCGACGACACCCACGGTTTCCTGACCTCCTTCCGCTCCCTGGCCAAGACCTCCGGCACCCAGCTGGATGAGGGAACGAAAAAGAGTCTGGAAAACCTGGCGGCAACCCTGCGGAAAACTGCACGCAGTACAGACGCCGTTGGCGATGTGAAGACGGCCAAGGACGCCATCAATGGGATTATTGAAGATACATGGAACGAGTATACCGGTGATATCAACAATTTGCTGCTAATGGACGCGACCGCTGAGGCAGTGTCCCTGACCTCGGATGAGAACGCTGCCCCTACCAGTATTCAGGTCCTGATCCGCACCCAAGAAATTAAGAAATCTGACGCTCCCGCCGAGAGCGCTGATCAAATCCAAGCGGCGCCCTCCACTTTCTGGGGGCGGGTAGGACAGATGTTCCGAGATTTCTGGAACGCTTTGGCCGGTATCTTCCGGTAAACAGTTAAGAGGTGTGTTCCATGATAAAAAAAATTGCCCACGCTCTGACCCGTAAGCCAAAGCTAGTGGCATTGATTGCTGTCTTGCTGTTGATTCCCTCTGCGCTGGGCTATATCGGCACCAGGGTAAACTATGATATTTTGTCTTATCTGCCGGAAGATCTGGATTCTGTTCAGGGTGAGCGTCTTTTGGAGGAACCTTTCCACATGGCGGCCACCAGTATGCTCATCGTGGAGGGCATGCCCGCCGCCTATACCAACGACCTCATCAACGAGATCAAGGAGGTTCCCGGCGTCTCCAGCGCCATCTGGCTCAGCAACGCCGTTGGCATCCAGATTCCCACGGATTTCATCCCCGCTGCCCTGCGGGATATGTTCTTCGCCGGTGATTCCACCATGATGATCATCCAGTATGAGAAGTCCGGTGCGGCGGAGGAGACCATGCAGGCGATTGATGACGTGCGGTCGCTGTGCAATGAAAAATGCTTCCTGGCCGGTTTCTCCGTGGTCATCAAAGACACCAAGGATCTGGTGGATCAGGAGCTGCCTATCTACGTGGGCCTGGCCGTACTGCTGTCCCTCGTCGCCATGTCTCTGACCATGGAATCCATGGTACTGCCCTTTGTGTTACTGCTCAGCATCGGCATGGCCATCGTCTACAACTTTGGTACCAACATCTTCCTGGGGGAGATCTCCTACATCACGCAGGCCATCGCGGCGGTTTTACAGTTGGGCGTCACCATGGACTACTCCATCTTCCTTTACCACCGCTACCGGGAGGAACGGCTGCTTCATGAGGATCCCCGGGACGCCATGGCGGAGGCCATTGTGGCTGCCTTTACTTCCTTGTCCGGCTCCAGCCTGACCACCATCGCCGGTTTCCTGGCGCTGTGCTTCATGCAGCTGACCCTGGGCCGGGACATCGGCCTGGTCATGGCCAAGGGCGTGGTGCTGGGCGTGGCCACAGTGGTACTGGTGCTGCCCGCACTGCTGCTGATTTTTGACGAAAAAATCGAAAAGCACAAGCACCGGACGCTGATCCCCAATTTTGAAAAGATGAATCGCTTTATCATCCGCCACCGGCGGGTGTTTGTGGCCGTCTTTCTGCTGCTGTTCCTGCCAGCGGTATACGCCCAGAGCCACACCGCCGTCTACTACAAGCTGGATGAGGCGCTGCCCCAGGACATGGACTCCATCGTCGCCAACAACAAACTGAAAAATGACTACGACATGGCGGCTTCCCACTTTGTGCTGCTGCGGGACGATCTCTCCTCCACGGAGATGAATCAACTGGAGACCTCCGTAAAGGATGTGGAAGGCATTACCTCTGTCCTCTCTTATCAGGCCATGCTGGGCAGCGGCATTCCTGATTTTTTCATTCCTGAGGCCCTGCGTGATATGCTGAAACAAGGCGGCTGGCAGATGATGATGGTCAACTCCGAATATCCGGCTGCCTCTGACCAGGTATCCGTCCAGTTGAAAGAACTGGAGCGCATCATAAAGAGCTATGACCCCGAAGCGCTCATCACCGGTGAGGCGGTACTGACCGACGATCTGATCGACACCTCCGCTGTGGATTTCAAGGTGACCAACTACATCTCTCTTGCCGCCATCTTCTTGATCATCATGGTGGTGTTCCGATCTCTCTCCATGCCCCTCGTGCTGGTAGCGGCCATTGAACTGTCCATTTTTATCAACCAGGGCATTCCTTACTTTACCGGCACGGTCATCCCCTTCGTGTCCCCCACCATCATCGGCTGCGTCCAGCTGGGCGCCACGGTGGATTACGCGATTCTGATGGCTACCCGCTTCCAGGAGGAGCTGCGGGCTGGAAAGAGCCGGGAGGATTCTATCCGCATCGCGGCCACTTCCTCGGATGCCTCCATCATCACCAGTTCTCTGGTGCTGTTCTGCGCCACCCTGGGTGTAGGGACGATCTCCGAGATTGAGATCATCAGTTCCATCTGCATGATGCTGGCCCGCGGCGCCCTGATCTCAGCTGTCATCAGCATGTTTATCATGCCCCCAGTGCTGTGCGTCTGCGAGCCCATCTTCAACAAGACCAGCCTCCACTGGCGTCTTCCAGTCAAACAGGTAAAGGAGCCTATGGTGTCTGGGAAATAACGGTTTATTCTTTCCGACTCGGCGGTTACTTGCGCTATATCAACGAGAAATCTCGCGGAGAAATTTATTTAAAACGGTGATGTTTATGGGACACAGGGTCATCTGTATCGGCAGGCAATTTGGCAGCGGCGGACATGAAATTGCGGTCCGGACAGCGGAGCGGCTGGGGATTAAGGTCTATGAACGGGAACTTCTCCACCTGGCCTGCAAATATGGGGAGCTTTCCGCTAATCTCATGGAAAGTTCCGACGAAAGGGCCACTAATCCGTTCCTGTATCAGGGCGTTTATGAGGGAAATTACCATGTGATTCGGGGGCTACCTACTTCTGAGGTCCTGTTTGCCCTGCAAAGCCATGAGATCAAGCGCATTGCCAAAGAGGAAGACTGCATTTTTGTAGGCCGGTGTGCCGACTTTGTCCTTCGGGATACGGATGCCCAACTGCTGAGGGTCTTTGTTTCCGCGCCGGATGAACAGCGAATCCGTCGAAAAATGGAACAGGAGTCCTTAAGCCTGTCCGAGGCAAAGCGCCTGGTGGCAAAGATGGATAAGCAGCGCCGCAAATACTATGAAGGTTATACCGGTCAGTTGTGGGGGGACCCGCAAAATCACGACTTGAATATTGACACAAGTGTGATACCCATCCACCATGCGGTGGAGCTGATTGTTTCACGGTTTTGAAGCCGAAAGCAATGCAGATGAATACCACCATCCCCACTATCTATGCCGACGGCTTCATGGATCCTGCCATCCGGCTACCGCTGCCGATCCCACCGCCCAGGGCGTCATCGCCATCGTGGCCCTGGTGGTGAATGTGGTCATCCTGGTCGCCATCATCAAGCGGGCAAAGGCCCAGAAAAAGAACCCTTACAAGCAGGAGGTCTTTACAGATCAGAAGGACTTCCAGGAGGCCATGGCAAGAGCCTGATGCAGACTCTACAAACAGAAAACCACTGGAGCAGAACATCGTATGAAAACAATGGACTTGGTAGTTCGCAAGGCCTCATCCTTTTGACTGTTGAGGGGAATGAGAATGGCTGAAAATGATAATGGCACTTAAGCACTTTCTGCGCACTTTCCAAAAGAGTTTTTCCTTGTTATCATTTGTCTTGTTTATATACTTCCCCACCATCTGATGGAGTGGGGGTGGTACAGAGCAAGTTGCCCGAGCCGGAAAGAGGTACTTGACAATCGTTCTGGTTCAAGCTACTATCACGGCAACAAGATTTGCCATCGAGAAAAGGCCCCGGCTCCGTCTGATTCGGCGGAGCCGGGGCTTTGACCAATACACTGACCAATATCAGAAAATCAGCGGGTGGACACAGTGGACAAGGCAGTTATTTGTACCCACAGAAAATGGGGCCAAAAGTGCCGGAAAGCACCCAATAGCAGGGCTTTTACGTCCCGACGCATCTTCACACGCAGGAGGTCACTGGTTCGAGTCCAGTAGTCTCCACCATAAAAAGGCCACACCTGATGGGTGTGGCCTTTTTTGTGGTATCCGTGGAAATTTGAAATGCTCGGCGGAAGTGAATTCCGCCTCCGCCAAGGTTTTGCCTGCGGCGAAACGCTTGTACGGCACAAACGCGCCGCCCTGCCATACGGCCTCCGTCTCTTTCGTGAGCACAAGGCATCCGTCCCCCTGGAACCCCAAGATTCCAGGGGGTTTTTGTTCCCGGCACACGCCGCGCTCCCCTTCCCATACCGGCGAGGGGAGCTCTCTGTCCTCCGGCCGGGCCGGACGGAACGCGTTTCCGCCACGCCTTCAGGGAACTTTACAATTGTGTAAGGTTCGCTGTTTTGGCCGTTTCTATCGGTAAGATGATATCAGCGGGCGCACAGGCGGCTGCCGGCGCTCCCCGGCACACGAGAAGCGGACGTCCGGGGTCCGGGCGGATGGAAACGGAGGAAGTATGCGCAGAAGGAAACGGGTCATATGCTGGCTGCTCTGTCTGCTGGCAGCGGCCAGCGTGCTCATCGGCTGCGACGGTAGAGGAGCCGATACGGAACTCGACATCAGCGACTGGCAGTCGTGGCGGATCGGCACGCCGCTGGCCTGGAGTTCGGACTACTATCTGTCCGAGCAGGTCCGCATCCCCCACCTTTATCTTTACGACAGCATCGGCGACTGCATCATGGCTCTGCGGTTTGGATATGTGGACGCCATTGCCGTGGACGCCCTGTACGCCTACAGCATGGTGGCGGAGTATTCCGATCTGGTGATCCAGGACGAGCCCATCGGAGAGGACTCCCTGGTGGCCTACATCACCAACGCCCGCCGGGACATTCTGGAACAGATGAACGCATACATCCCCAAGCTGAAGGCCAGCGAGACCTACACGGACATGGTGGAGCGGGCCAACGCCGAGGAGTTCGTCCCCAACACGGATATCCCCCAGGCGGAGGACGGGGAGGTGCTGCGGGTGGCCATCAACACCGGCGGCAGCGGCTATCCCTATACCTACTACGACTTTGTCACAGAGGAGCCCCAGGGCGTGGACATCGAGTTCATCAAGCACTTTGCCGCAGAATACGGCTACACCATCGAATGGTTCGACAGCAGCTGGGACGCCTGTTCCCTGGCCATCGCCAATGGGGAGGTAGACGTCTTTGTGTACGCCATCTCCAGCTACTATGCCGGAGAGGTGGAGGCCATGGGGACCTGTCTGCACTCAGATTCCTATTTTGATCTGGACCTGGTGCTGGTGACCCAGGAAGAAGCATGAAACAGGAGGGAACACGCCATGGCACTGATCGAATACTTGCAGAGATCCATTTACATGAACCTGATCTATGAGGACCGGTATCAGCTGATCCTGTCCGGCCTGTGGGTCACGCTGCTGCTGACTGTCGTCTCCTTTGTCCTGGGCACCGTGCTGGGCATGGCCTTCTGCGCCGGCAAGGGGAGCCGGAACCGGGTGATCCGGGGATTCAGCAACGGCATCACCGCCCTGATGGTGAAGCTGCCGCCTCTGGTGCTGCTGATGATCTTCGCCTACCTGATCCTGGCGGACACCAGCTTCAGCGCCGAGGTGATCTCCATCATCACCTTCACCCTCAAATGCGCTTCCCACTTGTCAGAGATGTTCCGCTCCGCAGTGGACTCTGTGGCTGTCGGGGAGATCGAGGCGGCGCGGACCCTGGGCTATTCCAGATGGCAGGCCTTCTTTCAGGTCGTGTTTCCCCAGGCCCGCCACCAGGTGATGCCCCTGTACAAGACCCAGTTCGTGCTGACCATGCAGGACACCTCCGTAGTGAGCCTTCTTGCGGTGCAGGACATGACCCGGGCAGTCACCGTCATCACCTCCCGCACCATGGATCCCATCATCTCCCTGGTGATCACCTCTGTGGTCTATCTTCTGCTGGGCTTTGTCGCCAACCGCATGCTGAGCCTGGCGGACCGGAACAAACACCTGGAATGCAAGGAGGTGGTCTGATGTCCATGATCCATATCGAGGGTCTTTCCAAAAGCTTCGGCAGCAACCTGGTCTTTCAGGATATCCACGTGGACATTGAACAGGGCGACTGCATCTCGGTGATCGGCCCCTCCGGCTGCGGGAAGAGCACGTTCCTGCGCTGCATCAATCTGCTGGAGCGGCCCACCGCGGGAAGCGTGTACATCGGCGGGCAGGAGATCACCGCAAAAGGCGCCCCCCTGGACCAGATCCGCCGGAAGATGGGCATGGTGTACCAGACCTTCAACCTGTTTTCCCACAAGACGGTGCTGGAGAATGTGATGATGGCCCCCATGCAGCTCCAGGGCCTTTCCAAAAAGGATGCCTTTGATCTGGCCATGGAATGCCTCACCCAGGTGGGTATGGCGGAGCGGGCAGACTACATGCCCTCGCAGCTCTCCGGCGGGCAGCAGCAGCGCGCCGCCATTGCCCGCTGCGTCGCCATGAAGCCGGAGATCATCCTCTTTGACGAGCCCACCTCCGCCCTGGACCCCACCATGGTGGACGAGGTGCTGGCGGTCATCCGCCGCCTGGTGAATCGGGGGATGACCTGCGTCATCGTCACCCACGAGATGAATTTCGCCAAGGCCATCAGCTCCCAGGTGATCTACATGGACGAGAAGGGGATCTACGAGATGGGGCCCCCGGCCCAGATCTTCGACGCCCCGAAGCGGGAGCGGACAAAGGCCTTCATCAACCGGCTGAAGACCTTCCAGCAGACCATCACCGACCGGAAGTTCGACATCTACGGTCTCAACGGCGCCGTCGTGGAGTTCTGCAGAAGGCAGTTCGCCACGGAAAAGCAGATCTACCGGGTGCAGCTGGTGTTGGAGGAGCTGCTGGTCAACATCATGCTCCCCCAGATGAAGGGGGAGCGGATCGCCATCGACGTGACCGTGGAATACAGCATGAAGGACAGCGTCCTGTCGGTCTTCGCCGCCACAGATCAGGAGTTCTCCCTGGAGGGGCAGGGCGGAGACGACCTCTCCCTGTCCATGCTCAAGGCCGTCAGCACCGACATCGTCCGCGAGGCAAACGGCGTCAGGCTGTTCCTGTAAACGGTCCGCCCCTCCCTCCTGCGGGGCTCCGCAGTTGAAAAGGCCGGGGCGAACAGATATAATGGCGAAAAATGCCGGAGCCGCGCTTCCTCCGGGACGTCTCCGGTCCGGACCGGGGAAGCGCATTCCGGAGAGGCAGGCGGAAAGGAGGCAGGGCAGGATGCGGGCAGAAAAGAGCCGCGGCCGCAATCTGCAGCGGCTGCTCCCGGCGGCAGCCGTGCTGCTGGTCATACTGGCCGTGCATCTGTTTCTCGAACGGGGGCCGGACCATGTCGTTGAGATCCGCCCGGTGGACGGTATGCTGGATATCACCGGAGTCGACTTGTCCCACGAGGTCGCCAACGTGGACAACAGCTGGGACTTTTACCCCAACGCCCTGTACACCTCTGCGGACTTTGCCGCCGGCGTCGGCAGGCCGGTCCCTGAGGCGGACGATCCCGATGCGGGCAGTGAGCCCCGGTACGGCACATACCGTCTCATCATCAAAGCCCGGCCGGAGCAGTACTACGCCATCTGCTCCTATTCCATCGACTACAGCACCCAGGTCTTCGTCAACGGCACAGAGGTGGCCAGCTTCGGCACCGTGGCGGACAATGCCGCCGCGCACGTGCCCCAGGTGGGCTCCATGACCATCCCCCTATACTCCGGGGCGTCCGGAGAGGTCGAGGTCATCTACCAGTTTTCCAACTTCGTCCACCGGGACGGCGGCTTCATCCAGCCCACCTATCTGTCCACGCCCCAGAACATCGAGGCCTTCAAGGCAGACAACGACCTGGCTTCCCTGAGTCTCAGCGGCGGGCTGCTGGTGCTGTTTCTGTACTTTCTTCTGTGCGCCGCGCTGCAGCGGCGGGGCACTTTTCTGCTTCTGGCCGTCTGCTGTCTGATGATGGCTCTCCGGGACCAGAACTTTCTGGTGGTCCATGCGCTGCCGCCCGGCACCTCCTGGTATCTGACTTACCGGATCTTCATGACCGTGACCGCTCTGCTGCCGGGAATGGTGCTCCTGCTGCTGGGGAGCCTGTATCCCGGCACCGTGAAAAAGCGCCTCACCATTCTGCACGCAGCCGCTATGGGGATCGCTGCGGCGCTCACCGCCGTTCTGCCCACCTTCTGGCTGGTGACAGTGTGCACGGCGGCCTGGATCTGCGCGATCCCGTATCTGTTCTGTCTGATCTGGGGCGTCACGCGGCATTACCTGCGGCGGAAGTCGTTCCAGCTCGTGGATGCGCTGGCGGCGGGCGGCGCGGCCATGCTCATCCTCTCCATCCTGATGGAGGCGGTCTATGTCAACAACAGCTCGGCGGTCAGCCACTATGGGATCATGCCCAGGGGGATGCTGATCTTCGACCTGCTCATTGCGGCTTCCATCAGCCTGCGGGCCAGGGAGCAGGAAGCGGCCCTGTCTGAGAGCCGCAGCCGCAGCGAGCTGCTGGAGCGGATGAACGCCATGAACCTGGACTTCCTGCACCAGGTCGCGCACGAGCTGAAAACGCCCCTGACCGTCATCTCCGGCTACGCCCAGCTGACCGGCCTGCAGATGTCCACCGGCCATATCAGCAGCGAGACGCCGGAAAACCTGAAGGTCATCCGCAGCGAGGCCCTGCGGCTGGCAGATATGGTGACCAAGCTGCTGGAGTATTCCTACGGCAAAACCAGTGAGGCCCAATTCGCCACGGTCGAGGTGGGCCCGCTTCTGGAGAACGTCCGGGCCATCTGCACCCCCATGTGCCTGAAAAACAGCAACCGTCTGGACCTCTCCGGCGGGACCTGCGCAGATGTATGCGGCAGCTGGGAGCTGCTGCTGCAGGTCTTTATCAATCTGGTGATCAATGCCAACCGCCACACCCAGGACGGCGTCATCACCATCAGCGCGTCGGACCGGGAGCGCCGGGAACACGTGGTGTTCCGGGTGGAAGATACCGGGAGCGGGATCGACAGCGCGCAGCTGCCCCACATCTTCGAAAAGGGCTACAGCGGCGACGGGGGGAGCGGCCTGGGCCTGTCCATCTGCCGGGAGGCGGTGGAAGCCCACGGCGGGATCCTGGAAGTGGAGCGCACCGGTCCCGATGGGACCGTCTTCATGTTCACCGTTCGGAAAAAGGAGGCAGCGCCATGAGCACGATTCTCCTGGTGGAAGACAACCCCCACATCATGAAGATCAACGCCGAGGCACTGAGCATGTACGGCTATGAGATCCTGCAGGCCGCCACTGCCCGGGAATGCCGCCAGGCCCTGCGCTGGCATCCGGTGGATCTGGTGGTGCTGGACATCATGCTGCCCGACGGCGACGGCGTGGAGCTGTGCCGGGAGCTGAAGGAGCAGTATCACACACCCATTCTGTTCCTCAGTGCTCTGGGAGAGAGCCGGGACGTGGTGGAGGGCCTGCGGGCCGGGGGCGACGACTATCTGGCCAAGCCCTATGACCTGGAGGTGCTGGCAGCCCGGATCGAGGCGCGGCTGCGGCAGGAGCGGGCCAAGAGCCGCTACATCAGCTACGGCAGCCTGCGGCTGGACATCTTTGCCGGCTGCGCGTATCTGGGAAGCGTCAATCTGCAGCTGACCCAGAAGGAGTTCGCCGTGCTGCTCCTTCTGGTCCGCAACGCGGGGCGCACCGTCTCCAAGCAGGAGGTCCTGATGGAGGCCTGGAACACCACCGCGGAAGACGACAGCCGGGCCCTCTGGACACTGATCTCCCGGCTGCGCCGGAAGCTCAACAGCCAGGAGTCCCGGATCGAGATCTCCTCCAAGCGGGGAGACGGCTATACGCTGGAGCAGATCTGACTCCCGGACGGCCAGCATCCCATTTCTGCGGGAGCTGCCGGCGGCGGATACGCGGCCTGCCGGTGCGGACGGCCAAAAAAGCAAGCGGGCGCTTTCTCAAGAGAAAGCGCCCGCTCTTTTTCCGGTGTTTCAGCCGCAGAGGGCTCGCCGGCGGAGCCTATCCGTTTTTCCGCAGGGTGAGGATGTTCTGCCCGTCCCGGTATTCGTATTGGATGTCGTCCATCAGCCGCTTCGCCATCAGGATGCCCAGGCCGCCGATCTGCCGCCGCTCCGCATCCAGCGTCACATCCGGGTCCGGCCGGTCCAGGGGGTTGAAGGGCCGCCCCCGGTCGGCAAAGCCCACGACGATCCGGAAGGGGTCACCGCCCGCCTCGCAGCGGATGCTGGCCTCCCCCGCCTCCGGGTGGTAGGCATAGCGGGCGATGTTGACAAAGATCTCCTCCACCGCCATGTCCACCTGGGTCATCAGCTTCAGGGGGCAGCCGGCCTGTTCCATCTGTCCGTCCACAAAGCGCAGGACGGTGTCCAGGCTGTCCAGGGCCGCCGCGACGGTGATCTCAGCCATGTTCATCCCTCCCGGTGGTTTTGTTGATCCGCAGCAGCAGCATGGTGATGTCGTCCGCCTGTTCCGCTCCGGCGGCAAAGGCGGCAATGTCCCGGCGCAGCAGATCCAGCTGCTCTGCCAGGGGACGGCCCTCCAGATCCCTCCCGCGGAAGAAGGCCCGGAGCCGTGCCTCAGAGTACAGGGCGTCCGCCGGGTCCAGCGCCTCGGTGACGCCGTCGGTGTAGCAGAAGATGCTGTCCCCGGGGCAGAGGACGATCTCCTGCTGCTGGTAGCGCACACCCTCCAGCCCCGCCAGAACGAAGCCGCGTTTGCTGGGCAGCCAGTCATACGGCCGTCCCCCCAGGGCGGCCAGGGGCGGGTTATGTCCGGCGTTGACATAGGTGAATCGCCCGGTGGAGATCTCCAGAACGCCGAGGAACGCGGTGACGAACATCCCCGCCTCGTTATTCTCGCACAGCTGGCGATTCACCGTCTCGAAGACCTGGTCAGGCGCCATGCCGGTCTGCGTGTGGTTCTTGATGAGGGTCTTGACGATCACCATGAACAGCGCCGCCGGCACGCCCTTCCCCGACACATCGGCGATGACCACCGCCAGATGGTCCTGGTCCACCAGGAAAAAGTCGTAGAAGTCGCCGCCCACCTCTCTGGCGGGGGTCATGGTGGCGTAGATGTCGAACTCGTCCCGCTCCGGGAAGGGCGGAAAGATCCGGGGCAGCATGTCCGCCTGGATCTGCGTGGCCACGTTCAGCTCTGTGCCGATGCGCTCCTTCTCCGCGGTGACGGCAGTGAGGTTTTCCACGTACTGCACGATGTCCGTCTCCATCCTGCCGATGGCGCGGGCCAGCGTGCCGATCTCGTCCTTCTTCCGGATCTGCTCCAGCAGGTCCAGCCGGGCCACATTGTCCTCGGCAAAGCGCCGGGCCTCTCCGGCGATGGTGAGGATGGGCGAGACCACCTCCCGGCGGAGGAAGCCGATATAGACCACCAGGAACAGGACTACTGCCAGCACCGTGATCCCCATGACATTCCACACGTAGGTCTGCCGGGCGTTTTCCAGGGCCGTCATGGCCTTTTCCACCCCCAGGAAAGCCACGATCTCCCCGGCGGAGTCCTTCACCGGGATCCCCGCGGTGGTGTGGGCGCCGGAGGCCTGGGTATAGGAGTAGAAGTAGACCGCGCTGCGCTCTCCGGTAGTCATGATCTGCTCCACCTCGTCCTGGTAGGCCGGGTCCATATCCTGAGCGGTGTAGCCCAGCGCATAGCGGGTGAAGCCGCTGTCCGGGTGCACGGCATCAAAGATATAGGTGCTGGTGGTGTAGTCGTTGGAGAGGCGAGTCACATAGATGAGGTAGCTGTTGGTGGAGACCACCAGGGCGTCCAGCCGGTCCTGGATCTCCAGATAGGCCGCATCGATCTCTCCGGTCTCCAGATAGTGCTCCAGCCGGTCCGGATCCAGGTAGCTTTTGGCGGTCTCCGCGATCTCATAGGCGGAGCGGTTGTACTCATCCTCCAGCACAGTAGTAAACTCTCGGTAGCCCATGTAGCTGATGGCGGCGCACAGCAGCACGCTCAGCAGCAGCACGCTGGTGATGAGCTTTATGGAGAGTCCGGAGATCTTCTCTTTCATGCTTCCCCCATCTTCTCAGATCCATCCGCAGCCGCGGCAAAAAAGCGCCGGCTCTCCGCATCCCGCAGGATCTGCACAGGCTTGTACTGGGCCATGGTCCGGCCGCAGCTGGCCAAGGCCTCCTCATAACGCCGGAAGCTGCCGGGCGGCAGGAATCGGACGCAGGCCGGAGCGATGTCCCCCATGGCACGGCATCCCCGATAACCCAGGCTCGCCTCCTGCAGGCACCGGTCCAGCAGCGCCCCGGCGTTCTCCAGCCGGGGGCTCTCCAGATAGAACAGGTATCTGCCCGGCCGGAGGGAGTAGTCCTCCTGGGCACAGAAAGCGGCAATGGGGAGGCCTGTACGTGCACGGAACCGCTCCATGGCGTCCCGCAGCTGCTCGGTGTTCAGCTTCTCATCCGCCACATTCAGAGCCTGGTTGATCCGGTAGCAGAAGCGGATCACCGGGGCCTGCCCGAAAAAGCCCACCACCTCCAGCACGTCCTGCATCCGGTAGCGATAGAGTCCGGAGTGGTTGGTAAAGACCAGCTCGTATCGCCTCCCCACCTCCACCTGTTCGATGGTCCGGGGCGGCCCCGTCTCCGCCGGAACAGGCAGAAACTCAAAGAATCCCGCCTCCGGCAGCAGGATGTAGGCATCCGGGACGCCCACCCCCGCCGCGATGCTGAGGAAGCCCTCCGATGCGCCGTAGATGAAGTGGTGGATGGGCACGGAACCGGCATATCGCTCCATGGCTCGGGTGTAAACGGGAAAGCTTTCCCCGCCGATCCCCAGGATGTACCGGATATCCGGCCAGATCCGCCGCACCATGCCATCCGGGCAGAGATCCGCCCGGATGAGCCGCAGTTCTTCCGCCCGCAGGGGGTCCGGGGGCAGCCAGCGGCGGAGCTTTTCCCGCCAGGTCGCGTCCAGGGGGATCCTGTCATCCACGGTGCCTGCCGCCATGTCCCGCAGCAGCAGATCCCAGTGCTCCCGGATATAGTCCAGAACGCCCACCGCCCGGTGGAGAAAGACGCTGTGGATGGCGGTGAGCCTCCGCTCCGCCAGGGCGAAGCGGACCTTCATATATGTCAGGTCCTCCACCCGCTCCGGGAAGAGGACCTCCTTGGGCACGCAGTAGTCTGAGGCGTCGAAGCCCCCCTCCCTGTCCAGCCACTGGTACAGGGAGGCAGACCGGACGCCGCACATCCGGCCTCCCGGCAGGTGGGTCCTGGCGAATTCCCCCACCTGGAAGATCTTCCCGAAGAGCGCCTCCGGCGGCATCTGCGGGAAGTGCTCCCGCACCATGCCGTAGACGCCCCAGTGGATGCAGTCGCGGTGGATGCACATGTCCGTCTCAGTCACCGGAACGTACTTGGGGGTGCCGGTGCTGCCGGAGGTGATGGCAAAGTAGACCGGCTCCTCCGCTGTCAGCTGCCGGGTGCCGCCGGAGAGGAGCGTCTGGATGTAGGGCTCATAGTCCCGGTGGCAGGAGAGCGGGACCCGGCTCTGAAAATCCGCCAGGGAGCGGATGCCGGAAAAGCCGTGGCGCAGGCCATATGCCGCTGCGGCATTCTGCTGCAGGATGGTCTGCAGCTGCTCTCTCTGGATCTGCCGGGCGGCAACGGCAGTCTGTCTCAGTCTGGCCATGGCCGCCGCTCCCTGCGAAATGTAGTCCGTCTTCATGCTTGCCTCTCCTGTCGCTCAGAGCAAAAGCTGCACCGTGTTCACGCCGAAGGTCCTCTGATAGACCACCTGCTCCATCATGCCGGCGATGAGCTGGATGCCCAGGTACGCATCACCGGAAGTCCGCCGCGGGTCAAAGGGGTCATAGGCCCGCCCGTCATAGCGGATGCGGATGCCCATGGTCCCCTGCACGGAGAAGACCCGCACATCAAAGTGGACGGCCGTGTCCGGGTTCTCCTGTACGATCCTGGTCATGACCTCCTCAATGGCCAGACTGAAGCGCATGACCTGCCGGGGCTCCATGCGGTTCTCCCGGCAGAAGCCGGCGATCTTGCCGCTGGCCTCGCAGATATGCGCTGTGTCTCCGGCCACGGAGAAGTTCGCCACCTGTCCGCCCTCCTCCAGAGACCGGTCCATCAGCAGGTACCGGGTCCGTTCCGGATGCCGCCTGCGGAAGAGGGAGACGGCGAGGGCCCACAGGGCCAGGGTGACGGCCTCGCTGAGGATCAGGAACCACCAGGGACTCAGGCCGAGTGCCAGCGCGGCGCAGAGGCTCACAGCGGCCGCCAGGAACACCCGGCAGGTGATGATGGCATTGGCCCAGCCCACGTGGCCGGAGATGTTATAGTATCCGGAGAGGATGCTGCACCCCAGGGCCGGGAACATGCCGGCGGAGAGGCACACCATGGCAGGGCGCAGAGATCCGCCGGGCAGGCCGTAGGCCAGGGCGATGGCATCGGCGCCGAGGATCGCCGCAGCGGCAAATATCCCGCAGCAGAACAGGCCGGTGCGCAGCTCCCGCCGGATCAGCAGAGCGGCGCTGTCGTTGTCCCGCTCACCGCTGTAGATGCCCAGCATGGCCGAGGCGGCCTGCGGCACCCCGTCCACCACTGCCAGGGAAAAGGCGCTGATACAGTTGACCGCAGTAAAGACTGCCACCAGCTCGCTGCCCCCCGCTCCCATCAGCAGGGCATTCACCGTCAGCATGCGCAGGGTCTGGAGCAGATTGTTCAACGCGGACGGGCTCCCTGTCGCGGCGATCTCCCGCCAGTCCTCCCGGGCGGTGAGCCCGGACCACCCCAGATGGAAGCTGCTGTCCCGGCCGCACAGCCAGCAGAAGCCCATGGCACAGGCCGCCGCCGTGGCGATGACGCTGGCCCAGGCAGCTCCGCCGATCCCCATGTCCAGGGGATAGAGGAAGAGCAGGTCCAGTGCTGCGTTCCCTCCCCCCATCACCAGCATCATCCGGGCCACCAGCTTTGTCCGCCCGTCTATGCGGAGGAACCAGAAGGGGATATAGATCAGGATCTTCGGCAGCGCGCCCAGCAGCGTGATGGTGGTATACTCCCGCACCAGAGGCCGGATGGCCGGATCCGCGCACAGCAGGGCGGAGAGCGGACCGCCGAGGGCGAGGCCCGCTGCAGTCATCAGGCCGGACACAGCCAGGCAGGCCCAGACTGCCGTGTGATAGAGTCTCTGGCTCCGCTCCTGCTGCTGGCGTCCGATGGCCTTGGCTGCCTGGATAGCAGTGCCGGAGACCAAAAAAGATCCCGCCACGCACAGCACCAGGTACACCGGGACACACAGGCTGATGGCGGACAGGCCGTCTGTCCCGATCCGCTGCCCCACCAGGATCCCATCCACCAAAATATTGATGTTCTCGCTGAGGATCGACAGGACACAGGGCAGAAGGGCCCGATGAAAGGCTCTGCGCAGGAATGCCTCATCCTGTCTCAGATCGCTGCCCCGGTCCTGTGCCGCTGTATCAGCCATGGGACGTCTCCTTCTCCGCGTCAGACGATGGTGAGGATCTCCACAAAGCCAGTGATCTCAAAGACCTCCATGATGGTCTCATTGACGTTTCGGATGGTCATCTTCCCCTGCCTGCTCATCGTCTTCTGGGCAGCCAGCAGCACCCGCAGCCCCGCGGACGAGATGTACTCCAGGCCGGAAAAATCCAGCTCCAGCTCCGTGATGCCGGAGAGCGAGGTCTTGAGCTCCGCCTCCAGCTGCGGCGCCGTGTTGGTGTCCAGGCGGCCCTCCAGGGCAATGCGCAGCGTGCCGTTTTCCGCAGTTTTTGTAATGGTCATGGCGATCTCCTCCATATGGTTCACTCCTCCCGCCGGTGCAGGAGGGCGGCTTGTACGCAGGCCCGATGCCGGCGTTCCGATCCTGTGCAGGGCGCTCCCCGGCATTTCCGGCGCCGCCGGTGCAAGACGCCCTCCACCGCGGACATACAATTTCCCTTTTTATCTTATCACCAGAGGGCAAGCAGGGGAATGAACCTTACAAAATTGTAAAGTAAGCGCCGCTTTCCAGCTGGTATGATATATTTTTTTCAACGGTGTCGTTTGCTCTCAGGGCGTGGAACGGCAGCGGTCTGCCGCAGCTGCTCCGCGGCCAAGTGACGGCCCGGCCTCGATATCATCGCGGCAGAGAGCGCGTCCCTTTTTATTGAAGATCCGGAGAGGAGTGAACGGCATGAGAACAGACAGGACCTGGAAAAAAAGTGCCGTCGTCTGGCTGCTGTGCGCAGTGTGCCTGATGACAGCTGCCTGCAGCAGTGCCGGCAGCAGCGCCGGCACTGACAGTGGCGAGACCATCGATCTGAACGCACCGGACGCCGTGATCGCCGCCGAGGTGGGGACGACCACCGAAAGCGACGCCCGCAGCGCCTATCCAAACGCCCAGATCGTCTATGTAAACAGTGCCACTGACGGCCTGCTGGCCGTCACCTCCGGCAAGGCGGACGCATATGCCATGAACCTGACGGCCTATGAGAGCAGCGTAGAGTCCCAGCGCAGCGATGTGACCCTCCATCCTGACGGCGTCGTGGGAACGGGCGGTGACGTGGCGGTGGGCATCAGCCCGGTGACGGAGCTTTCCAATGCGGCGGAGCTCATCAACGGCTTCATCGCCGAGATCAAGGCCGACGGCACCCTGGATGACATGAACCGCCGCTGGGAGACGGAGCACGACTATACGATGCCGGAGATCCCCGTGCCGGAGGATCCGGACTTCACCATCCGGGTTGGCACCACCGGCGCCGCAGAGCCCTATTCCTTCTATCAGGACAACGAGCTGGTGGGCTTTGACCTGGAGCTGATGTACCGCTTCGCCCTCTGGTGCAACGCGGAATTGATCATCGACGTGTACGACTGGTACGGCATCATGCCCGCCTGCACCTCCGGCAAGGTGGACTACATCATGTCCAACCTCTTTGCCACAGAGGAGCGGCGGGAGGCCATGGACTTTTCCGACCCCTACAAGACCGTCCGGACCGTCATGGTCGTGGCCAACGCGGAGGCTCCTGCGGAGGAGGGCTTCCTGGACGGCATCCGATCCAGCTTTGAAAAGACGTTCATCCGGGAAAACCGCTGGCAAATGATCCTCAGCGGCCTGCTGGTGACGCTGGAGATCTCCCTGCTCTCAGGGATCCTGGGCACGGCGCTCGGCTTTGGCCTGTGCCTGCTGCTGCGCAGCCGGCGCCGTGCGGTGTCCGGTGCGGCCAGAGTCTTCTGCCGGATCATGGAGGGCGTGCCCAACCTGGTCGTGCTCCTCATCGTGAACTTCGTCATCTTTGCCTCCTCCGACATCGAGCCCATCGCCGTGGCAGTGATCTCCTTCTCCGTGATCTTCGCCGTAGCCGTGGCCGGGACCCTGAACACCGGCATCAACGCGGTGGACAGCGGCCAGTGGGAGGCGGCGTCCGCTCTGGGCTTCGGCAGGGCTGCCAGCTTCCTCCATGTGGTCCTGCCCCAGGCCGTCCGCCATGTGCTGCCGATCTACAAGAGCGAAGTGGTGTCCATGATCAAGATGACCTCCATCGTGGGCTACATCTCCATCCAGGACCTGGCCCGGGCAGGGGATCTGATCCGCAGCCGCACCTTCGAGGCCTTCTTCCCCCTGATCGCCACAGCCGTCATCTATTTCGCCATCTCCTCCGCCGTGGCGGGAGCCATCGGCAGGATCGAGCTGAACATCGACCCCCGCCGCCGTCCCCGGCGGCTTCCCAAGGGTGTAGTCGCGGCTGACCGCCCGGCCGCTCCGGCCGCCCCATCCCAGGTGTTTGAGGAGGGCGAGCTCATCCGGATCGAGCACCTCAAAAAGGCCTTCCCCAACGTCACCCCTCTCACGGATGTGAACACCTCTATCCATCGGGGAGAGGTCATCACCATCATCGGCCCCTCCGGCACCGGAAAATCCACTCTCCTGCGGTGCGTCAACCGGCTGGAGACGCCCACATCCGGCGCCATCCTGGTCCACGGAGAGAACATCTGCGACAAGAAGGCGGATCTCAACGCCCTTCGCCGCCGCATGGGAATGGTGTTTCAGCAGTTCAATCTCTTTGACCACCTGACCATCATCGAAAACATCATGCTGGCGCCCACTCTGATCCGGAAGATGCCCCGGCAGGAGGCCTACGAAAAGGCCATGGGACTTCTGAAAGCCGTTGGCATGACGGAGAAGGCGCTCAGCTACCCGGACGAGCTCTCCGGTGGTCAGAAGCAGCGGGCGGCCATCGCCAGGACCCTGGCCATGGAGCCGGAGATCGTCCTCTTTGACGAGCCCACCAGCGCCCTGGACCCCACCATGGTGGGCGAGGTCCTCACGGTCATCCGGCAGCTGGCGGCCCGGGGCCTCACCATGATGATCGTCACCCACGAGATGAAATTCGCGCGGGACGTGTCCACCCGGGTGTTCTACATGGATCAGGGCGTGATCTACGAGGACGGCGCTCCGGAGGAGATCTTCGAGCACCCGAAGCGGGATCTGACCCGGGCGTTCGTCAAGCGTCTGAAGGTCCTCTCGATCACCATCACCAGCCCGGACTACGATTTCATCGCCGTCACAGAGCAGCTCCAGCAGTTCGGCGAGAAGCAGCTCATGCCCCGCCGCCAGCTGGACAACATGCGCCGGGCCTTTGAAGAGATCTGCGCCACCAACGTGATCCCCAACAGCGCCGGCGACTATGAGCTGCACATCACCGCCGAGTACTCCGAGGAGACCGGGAAGGCACAGATGCGCTTCACCTGGGGCGGAGCGCCCTTCAACCCCCTGGAGGAAGGCGACGAACTCTCCGTAAAACTCCTGCAGGGCTACTTCTCCGAGTCCCAGTACCGGTATGGGGATAACGAGAACGATCTGACCGTGTTCCTGTAAGGCAGCACCGCTTTCTCCAAAAAGCAGATCCCTGCCGGCTCAGGCCCGGCCGGGCATTCTTCGCGAAGAGGATCTCCGCCCCCTCCGGCGGTCTCTTCCGGCGGAAGGCCCTGGGACCGTAATGGTCCCAGGGCCTTTTCCCATCTCAACGGATGGGGTCTCCTCTGGTCATCCATTCAAAAGATCCCGGGATGCCGCTCCTTATCCGCCGGCCTCCCAGGCTCAGTTTCCGAACACCTCTGCGGCCCGGCGCATATTCTCCATCACCGGGACGCCGAAGGGGCACCGCTTCTCACACGCCCCGCAGGAGATGCACTCCCCGCCGTGGTGGGGCAGCACGGCGTAGTGCTCCCGGACCGTCTCCGGCAGCTCCCCCTGGGCCCGGACCAGATTCAGGAACTTTGTGACGCCGGCCACGTCGATGCCCACAGGGCAGGGGGCGCAGTGTCCGCAGTACATGCAGTGGCCCACCCAGCTGATCTTGGGCAGGGCGGCAAACGCGGCGGCATAGTCCCGCTCCTCTTCCGTCGCCGTCTCATAGGCGATGCTGGCCTTCAACTCCTCCAGATTCCGGGCGCCGGACATGACGGAGGCCACGCCGGGCCGGGTCAGGGCGTAGTGGAGGCACTGACAGAGCGTCAGGGCCTTCCCAGCCGGAGAGAGCTCCGCGCTGAGCAGGTCCCCGCCGCCGAAGGCCTTCATCACCGTGATGCCCACCCCCAGCCGCTGGCAGGTCTCGTACAGCGCCTGCCGCTGGGGGTCCATGTTCACCAGGGGCTGCTCATAGTTCTTCTCGTTCCACAGCTGCTCCACGTCCTCCCCCGCGGGCTGGAGGTCGTAGCAGGGGTTGATGCTGAACATCAGCACCTCGATGGCACCGCTGTTCACCGCCGCCAGGGCCACCTCCGGGTTGTGGCTGGAGAGGCCGATGGCCCGGATCACGCCCTGGGCCTTCAGCTCTCTGGCGTAGTCCAGGACGCCGCCGGTGCGCACCGTCTCCCAGTCGGCCAGGGAGTCCACGTAGTGGATCATGCCGATCTCCGCATGGTCCGTCTCCAGCCGCCGGAGCTGGTCGGTGAAGCCCTCCTTCACCTCCGCCAGATCCCGGGTGCGCTTGTACTGCCCGTCCTTCCAGATGGTGCACAGGTGGGCCTGGAGGACGAACTTCTCCCGCCGCCCCCCGCAGGGCCCGGCCCAGGTTGGAACGGAACTCCGGATTGGGGGTGTACAGGTCGATGCAGTTGACCCCGCCCGCCTCCATGGCGTCCACCAGCTCCTCCACCCGCGCATAGGGCTTGTCCACAAAGCCCTCACAGCCCATGCCGATCTCGCTGACCAGCAGGCCGGTCTTTCCAAGCTGACGATATTCCATTTTACCGCCTCCATGTCTGTTTTCTGATACTTTATCGCATTCCGGCCGGTTTTGCAACCGCCCGGCGGTCTCCGCCGCTTTCGTTCTGCGCAGGCAGCACGAGCGCCGGGCCGGAGTGTCCTCCTTGCCCCGGCGTGATGGAAGGATCTCCATCCGGGACTCGCTGCGCTGCCGGCGGGCAGGTCCTTCGGCGTGCCATGCGGTCTGCCGCACGCCAAAAACGTGCCGGAGGATGTGCTGCGGTTTTTGGATCTGGCCCGAACGCAGCTGGCAGAGGCCCCTGACCGGTGCTGTCTTCCATACAATGACCGCCGCCGGACCCGGCCGGGTCCGGCGGCGGTCAGTTTTTTCAGTTACTGGAAGGTGGCCTGGGAGAGGTCCAGGGG
>ENA-ORNG01000228-ORNG01000228.1-human-gut-metagenome-genome-assembly--contig:-NODE-228-length-54971-cov-6.505080_pt1 | contig 54971 bp, 47 predicted proteins | sample MGYA00242113_ERZ509018 | MGnify/ENA primary metagenome ERZ509018 (study PRJEB26280, sample SAMEA2338711) | human gut metagenome | biome: human gut; feature: human-associated habitat; material: faeces... | reverse complement strand
AGCACCTGCTTTGCAAGCAGGGGGTCAGCGGTTCGATCCCGCTTATCTCCACCAACGGTTCAAAAGGAACTGTAAACTTCTGAATGAACCACGATTTGGGCTCATAGCTCAGGTGGTTAGAGCGCACGCCTGATAAGCGTGAGGTCGGAGGTTCGAGTCCTCCCAAGCCCACCACAGCACATTTATATGCGCTGTTTCGCACCATGAAAACTGAATAGAGAAACAAAGACAACGACAAAGAAATGAGAAGGAAATTAGTCTTTTTGAAAAGGAAAAGGGTAATAACTTCAATTTCAAGAGTCGAGAAGAGTACCAGAAGATTTTCACGAAAGAGCGAAAGCAATAGTGAAAGCTTAGGACTTGCGAAGGATTTTGGAGTCCCGGCAAGGCGTGCGATGAGCGAGGGGCGGAGTGTACACAGGTACATGAGCACCGGAGCGAAGAGCAGCAACGCAGACGGGGATACAAAAGACGAGCAAGGAGGTTAAGCGAATAAGAGCACAGGGCGGATGCCTTGGCACCGGAAGCCGAAGAAGGACGTGACAAGCTGCGAAAAGCTGCGGGGAGGAGCAAATATCCCTTGATCCGCAGATATCCGAATGAGGGAACTCAGCCGTGGTAATGCACGGTTATCCGCAGATGAACAAAATAGTCTGTGAGAAGGGAACGCGGGGAACTGAAACATCTAAGTACCCGCAGGAGAAGAAAGAAAGATCGATTTCCTAAGTAGCGGCGAGCGAACGGGAAAGAGGCCAAACCGGCAGTTTACTGTCGGGGTTGCGGACTGCCAGAGGGCACATGATATGTATAGTCGAAGAGGTTTGGAAAGGCACACCGAAGAGGGTAAAGGTCCCGTAGACGAAATGCAGATCATAGCCAGGCAGCACCAGAGTAGCACCAAGCACGAGGAATTTGGTGTGAAGCCGGGGGGCCCACCCCCCAAGCCTAAATACTAACCGGTGACCGATAGTGGAGTAGTACCGTGAGGGAAAGGTGAAAAGAACCCCGGGAGGGGAGTGAAAAAGAACCTGAAACCCTGTGCTTACAAGCAATGGGAGCGCAAGTGACCATGTACTTTTTGTAGAACGGGCCAACGAGTTATGGTATGTAGCGAGGTTAAGGTGTAAAGCACCGGAGCCGGAGGGAAACCGAGTCTGAAGAGGGCGAAAGTTACATGCTGTAGACCCGAAACCGGGTGACCTATCCATGAGCAGGTTGAAGCGAGAGTAAAATCTCGTGGAGGACCGAACTTATATCCGTTGAAAAGGGTTAGGATGACTTGTGGATAGCGGTGAAATTCCAATCGAACTCGGAGATAGCTGGTTCTCCTCGAAATAGCTTTAGGGCTAGCCTCAGAGTGAGATACGCGGGGGTAGAGCACTGAATGTTCTAGGGGCCTTCACCGGTTACCGAAAACTATCAAACTCCGAATACCGCAGTATCATCTCTGGGAGTCAGACTACGAGAGATAAGTTCCGTGGTCAAAAGGGAAACAGCCCAGACCCACAGCTAAGGTCCCCAAATGTAAGTTAAGTGGAGAAGGATGTGGAGCTGCACAGACAACTAGGATGTTGGCTTAGAAGCAGCCACTCATTTAAAGAGTGCGTAATAGCTCACTAGTCGAGTGACTCTGCGCCGAAGATAAACGGGGCTAAAACTTACTACCGAAGCTTGGGAATGCGAATGCATTGGTAGAGGAGCATCGTATAAGGATTGAAGTCGAGCTGGAAGGCGAGGTGGACTTTATACGAGAGAGAATGTTGGCATGAGTAGCGAGAGGCAGGTGAGAATCCTGTCCGCCGAAAATCTAAGGATTCCTGAGGAAGGTTCGTCCACTCAGGGTTAGTCGGGACCTAAGCCGAGGACGAGAGTCGTAGGCGATGGACAACAGGTTGATATTCCTGTACCACCGAAAGTCGTTTGAGCGAAGTGGGGACACAGAAGGATAGGTTGAGCACGCCGCTGGTAGAGCGTGTCCAAGCGTCGAGGGAGATGAAGTAGGCAAATCCGCATTATCAATCCTGAGGCGTGATGGGGTGAGCGTAGGCTCGGAAGCAACTGATTTCACACTGTCAAGAAAAGCCGCTAGCGAGACCGTAGGTGCCCGTACCGCAAACCGACACAGGTAGATGAGGAGAGAATCCTAAGGCGAGCGAGAGAACTATTGTTAAGGAACTCGGCAAAATAACCCCGTAACTTCGGGAGAAGGGGTGCCTCAGAAATGAGGCCGCAGTGAAAAGTCCCAGGCGACTGTTTACCAAAAACACAGGTCTCTGCTAAAGCGAAAGCTGAAGTATAGGGGCTGACGCCTGCCCGGTGCTGGAAGGTTAAGGGGAAGTGTTAGCGCAAGCGAAGCACAGAACTTAAGCCCCAGTAAACGGCGGCCGTAACTATAACGGTCCTAAGGTAGCGAAATTCCTTGTCGGGTAAGTTCCGACCCGCACGAAAGGCGTAACGATCTGGGAACTGTCTCAACAATAGACTCGGTGAAATTGTAGTACCGGTAAAGATGCCGGTTACCCGCAGCAGGACGGAAAGACCCCATGGAGCTTCACTGTAGCTTGATATTGGATTTCGGTGTTGCATGTACAGGATAGGTGGGAGACGAAGAGACCAGTACGCCAGTATTGGAGGAGTCACCGTTGGGATACCACCCTTGTAACATTGAGGTTCTAACTTGGCGCCGTGACCCGGCGTGAGGACAGTGTCAGGTGGGCAGTTTGACTGGGGCGGTCGCCTCCTAAAGAGTAACGGAGGCGCCCAAAGGTTCCCTCAGCGCGGACGGAAATCGCGCGAAGAGTGTAAAGGCAGAAGGGAGCTTGACTGCGAGACAAACAGGTCGAGCAGGGACGAAAGTCGGGCTTAGTGATCCGGTGGTTCCGAGTGGAAGGGCCATCGCTCAACGGATAAAAGCTACCCTGGGGATAACAGGCTGATACCCCCCAAGAGTTCACATCGACGGGGGTGTTTGGCACCTCGATGTCGGCTCGTCTCATCCTGGGGCTGAAGTAGGTCCCAAGGGTTGGGCTGTTCGCCCATTAAAGAGGTACGCGAGCTGGGTTCAGAACGTCGTGAGACAGTTCGGTCCCTATCCGCTGTGGGCGTTGGAAATTTGAGTGGAGCTGTCCCTAGTACGAGAGGACCGGGATGGACATAGCTCTGGTGCACCAGTTGTACTGCCAAGTGCATAGCTGGGTAGCTACCTATGGACGGGATAAGCGCTGAAAGCATCTAAGTGCGAAGCCCCCCACAAGAAAAGATTTCCTCCGCAAGGTAAGACTCGTGGGAGACTACCACGTTGATAGGCCTGAGGTGTAAGTACAGTAATGTATTGAGCTGACAGGTACTAATAGGTCGAACGCTTAACCAAGAAGGTACGAAAGAGAGAAGTCTTTGGATCTCTATCAGTTAACATGGGAGATCACGACGCGAGGAGCGAGTGATAGATCCGGTGACAATAGCGGAGAGGAAACACCTGTACCCATCCCGAACACAGAAGTTAAGCTCTCCAGCGCCGATGATACTTGGCGGGAAGCTGCCTGGGAAAGTAGGTCGTTGCCGGTTCATAAAGGGTGATTCGTTAGGATCGCCCTTTTTTGTGGTTATAAAAAGACAGGAGGTAATGCGTATGGGAAAAGACAAAAGAGATATATACATCAGGCCGAGAAAGACTGCCTTGAAGCTGGCGACAAACATCTTCGTCGATATAGTCGCCGGACTGCTCATAGGCTTCGGAACATATAACTTTACAGTTGCCCTTGAATTTCCAATGGTAGGCATCGGCGGCATAGCGCTCATTTTTTATCACCTGTTCAATATCCCGATCGGAGTATCATCAATGGTGCTCAATGTACCTATTGCCATAATCTGCTGCAGATTCCTTGGGAAAGATTTCTTTTTAAGTTCCATAAGGTCAATAATCATAACTTCTCTGATAATAGATACGGTTTCTCCCCTTTTCCCGCTGTTCACAGGTGACAGGATGCTGGCTGCCATATGTGCCGGCGTTTTGTCGGGCATAGGATACGGGATGATATATATGAGGAACTCTTCCACAGGGGGTACAGACTTTATCGTCATGTCCATCAAAAAAATACATCCCCATCTGACCATCGGCAAGATTTCTTTTGCCATGGAGGCATTTGTGATCGCAGCCGGGACCATAGCAGTCTCAAGACAGGTTGAAAATCTCATATACGGCATGATAATAAGTTTCATCATGTCAACGGTGGTGGATAAGGTAATGTACGGCCTTTCTGCCGGTAAGATGGCCCTGATAGTGACAACAGAACCGTATGAAGTGGCAGAAAAGATAAGCCAGACAACAGAAAGAGGGTGCACATTTATAAAGGCACAGGGCAGCTATTCTGAAGAGGAGCGGGAAGTTGTAATGTGTGCATGCAGCAATAAGCAGATGTTTGCCATAAGATCTGCAGTACGGGAAGTGGATCCTGACGCCTTTATCGTGATCCTGGATTCAAACGAAGTTGTAGGGGAAGGGTTCAAAAAAATGTAAGACTTTTTTTCCGCAGCCGGATGTGTTATAATGTATAAAACAGCGATCTGAAAGGGGGAAAGAACTTGACAATAGTAAAAATATTATTTGCTTTGCTGGTAGTCTTTCCCGTTGCCGCTCTTTCTTACTATTTTCTCAAAAGACTTGTAGACGAATTATATAATAAAAAGTAGGAGTTCCGAGATGAAAAAGGGATTGTTCATTTCTGTTGAAGGGCCTGATGGCTCCGGAAAATCCACTCAGATAAGAAATATCAGGCAGTTTTTTAAGGACAAAGGTATAGACATAGTATTCACAAGAGAACCCGGCGGAACGGCCATAGGAGAACGGATACGAGATGTTATCCTTGACAGGCAGTATCAGGAAATGTGTCCGATGACAGAAGCAATGCTCTATGCGGCAGCCAGGGCACAACATGTCCATCAGGTCATAAAACCTGCCCTTGCCCAGGGAAAGATCGTCATATGCGACAGATTTGTCGATTCCAGCATAGCATATCAGGGATACGGACGCGGACTGGGCCAGGCTGTAAAGACAATAAACGACTTTGCAATAGCCGGATGTATGCCCCATGTGACTTTTCTCCTGAAAATGGATCCCAAGGTAGGCCGCCGCAGGATAAAAGCTGACCAGCAGGACAGACTGGAAATGGAAAGGGACGACTTTCATATAAGGACATATGAAGGCTATCTTGAACTGGAAAAAGCCTATCCGGACAGGATAGTCAGCATAGATGCCGGTCGGAGCATAGAAGATATAAAAAACGATATTTACAGCAAACTGGAGGAAGTGCTCAAAGGTGTCACTGGATAAGTTTAAAGCAAATGGCAGGCTGGTGGAAAAAATAAGCCGGGCGATAGGTTCCGGAAAAGCTTTTCATGCTTATATAATAGAGGGAGATGCCCTTTCGGGTAAAAGAGAATTTGCTCTTGAATTCTGCAAGGCTATGGTATGTCTCGATAGACCCGGAATCGGATGCGATACCTGCGTGAACTGCCGCAAGATCGACCACGGGAACTGCGAGGATCTTCACATCGTTGAATCCGATGGCATATCCGTAAAAGATGAACAGATATCAAAGCTTCAGTCAGAACTGAAAAAAAAGCCTTTGGGCTCCAGGAACATGGCAATAATAGATGATGCCGATACCATGACCAAGAGGGCTCAGAACCGTCTTTTAAAGACACTTGAAGAACCATATGAAGGGACAGTCATCATACTCCTTTCCGACAACAGGGAAAACCTGATAGACACCATAAGATCAAGGTGCATACTTTACAGGCTTGAGCCGGCCGCTGAAGATACACTGATCGGCCAGGGCGCGGAGGCATTGTTCAGTGCGGTCATGGAAAAGAAGAATTTTTTCGAGAAAAAGGATATCCTTTCCAGATACATGAAAAACAGGGAAGACGCCTTTACATTGCTTGACGGACTGGAAAGGATATACGAGAGGCTCCTTACCTGGGAGGACAGCAGAAGAAGCCGCTTTCATAAGGATGAAATATTCAGGGCAGTTGAGCTGATAGAAGAAGCCAGACGGGATCTGCTGGCGAAAGTAAATTATCAGTATGCCGTAAAAAACTTAATTCTTAAGATCGGAGGATAATATGGTAAAGGTAGCGGGAGTTAAATTTAAGACTGCCGGGAAAATATATTATTTTGGCCCTGAAGAACTGGAAGTACAGCTGGGAGACAGCGTCATAGTGGAAACTGCAAGGGGCATGGAGTTCGGTATGGTCGCCATGGAGATAACAGAAGTGGACGAATCGGAAGTGGTCACTCCCCTCAAGCGGATCATCAGGATCGCCGATGAAAAAGACCATCTGCAGCATGAGGAAAATCTGAAAAAGAAAAAAAGGGCCATGGATCTGTGTCAGGAGAAGATCGACAAGCATGGGCTGGTCATGAAGCTGATAGATGTTGAATACACTTTCGATAACAGCAAGATAGTATTCTATTTCACCGCCGATGGGAGAGTAGATTTCAGAGAACTGGTAAAAGATCTGGCCGGAGTATTTAAGATGCGCATTGAGCTCAGGCAGATAGGAGTTAGGGACGAAGCCAAGATGCTGGGCGGGATAGGAAGCTGCGGACGGGATCTGTGCTGTCATAGCTGGCTTTCCGATTTCCAGCCTGTGTCTATCAAAATGGCAAAAGTACAGAACCTTTCCCTGAATCCGTCCAAGATATCCGGGATATGCGGCAGGCTCATGTGCTGCCTTAAATATGAGAACGATATATATATGGAATTCCGCAAGGGAATGCCTGATATCGGAGAAAAAGTCAGGACGCCTGACGGATTCGGGAAGGTTGTCGATACCAATCTGCTGGAAAGGGATGTAAAAGTACGGCTGTACCTGGATGATAAGCCAAAGGGCAGAAAAGATGAGGCCGATGGTGAGGAAAAGCTTTCCGACGACATATACACATACAAAAAAGAAGAGATAAGGCGTATGGATAAGCACAGAGGCAATTCCAGTCTGAATATCTTTGAAGGCGTCGATGAAGATACCAGAAAAGAGATAGAGGAACTTATCAAGGACTGATGATGGACAGGACGGATATTCCGGCAGGAGAACGGATAGATGATATAGGATTCGGAGGCCTGAAACTCATACAGAAGCCTGATGAGTTCTGCTATGGTATAGATTCGGTACTTCTGGCGGATTTTGCGGCAGTAAACCATGGCAGCGCAGACGGCCCGGCCGCAGATCTGGGAACAGGGAGCGGAGTTGTTTCTCTGATATTATCCCACAAAATGAAAAACACGGATATCATAGCGGTTGAATTTCAGAAAAAATCGGCAGACAGAGCCAGACGCACCATTGCTTTGAACGGGCTTGAGGACAGGATATCCGTGATAGATGGTGATGTGAAGGATGTATCGCTGTGGGGAAGCGGCTATAAAGGTCTGTTCAGCATGGTAGTTTCAAATCCGCCATACTTTCCCAAAGGCAGCGCTCTCGTAAATCCCAATGACGCCAAGGGAGCAGCCAGGCATGAGACGACGGCCGGACTCAGGGAGTTTATGGCATGTGCTGCGTATCTCCTGCGTCCAAAGGGAGACTTTTTTCTGGTGCATAAGCCGTCAAGACTTGTGGATATCTGCTGTTTGGGCAGGGAAGCGGGACTTGAACCAAAGCAGCTCTGTTTTGTCAGCCCAAAGGCCGGAATGACTCCAAATATCCTCCTTGTTCACCTGACCGCAGGAGGCGGAAAAGAACTGAAGGTCCTGCCGCCAATGGCCGTTTATGACGGACAAGGCAATTATACGGAAGAGATCCTGCGGGCATATGAAAGGCATTTCATATGAACCTGCATATTACGAAAGATATGACGATACCGGTAATGTAGCCAATGAGACCGCCTTTCAAGGCGTGTCTCATTTTTTTTACATGGGTCACTCCAAAATAAAGGGCGAGAACATATATCACCGTTTCGCATCCGCCTGTCATCACGCAGGCCACACGGCCGGCATAAGAATCAGGGCCAACAGTCCTGAGCACATCCTGAAGGATTATGAGGGAGCCGCTGCCTGAGATCGCACGGAGAAAGACAAGCGGCAGGAGCTGGGCCGGTACATTGAGGAAGCCCAGTACAGGAGAAAGAACTGCATTTATCATATTTAATATGCCGGAGGATGTCAGGCAGTTGACCGCAATAAAAATGCCTATCAGAAAAGGCAGGATCTCCACAGCGGTCTTCAGTCCGCTTCTGGCTCCTTCGATGAAATAGTCATATATGGGCGCTTTGCAGAAAATACCGTGTCCCACGATGATGGCTGCCATCAAAGGAATAAATCCTGTGGATAAAAAAGAAAAAATATCTGCCATATCAACCTCTTTTTTCAAAAAATTTACACGCTGCAATGGATACCAATATGGTGACGGCTGCTGTGATCATGGAAGGCAGCACTATTGAATAAGGATCGGATGAGCCGGTATCGCTCCTGAGCTGGATGGCCATGACGGGGAATGCCGGGGCGAAGGCCATGTTGACTACGGCAAACATGCACATGTCATTGCTGGCCGTTGGGCTTTTGTGATTTTCGATGTCAAGCTTTTCCATGGTGCGCAGCGCAAAGACGGTGGAACTGTTGCCTGCACCGAAGATATTTGCCATGAAGCTCATGATGATGGAGGAAAGGGTTTCCGGATCACGCCTGCCGGGGAAAAGCAGTCTTGTAAAAGGGAGCAGGAGACGGGACAGAGAATTTATGAGCCCTGTCCTTTCAGCTATCTCCATGAGGCCGCTCCACATGGCCATGATACCGGCAAGCCCGATGACAAATTCGACGGCTTCATTGGAACTTTCTGTAAGGGCGGTACCGAGAGCATCAAGGTTTCCTGAAAACATTGCATAGACCACCGACACCAGCAGGATACCGGCCCATATGTAGTTCATCATGGTGTTGCTCCTTTCGTGGTAATAAAAGGTTATGCTATAAATCCAAAAAGATGTTGAAGTAATTTCCATTTTTGGGTTATAATAAATAAAGTGTCTATGACGCATGGGAGGTATGATATGACTATCACAATAACATGGGAAGGTTTACTTCTGACAGCCCTTGCGCTGGCGGGAGCAGTCCTGCTGATCTATCTGATCGTCCTTGTGAGCAACCTTATCAAGACTGTAAAAAAGGCCAATGATATCCTTGACGATGCGAAAGTCGTATCGGAGATAACGGCAGATAAAGCTCAGAAGCTGGACGGTATCATTGACGGTGTGAGCGAGTCCGTGAGCGATGTGGCAGAAACTTTAAAAGGAAATAAGAACATCATTTCTGCTGCTACAAATGTGGTAAATGCTGTGAGCAATCTTGCCGGCATGGCGAAAGCAGCCGACAGGAAAAAAGATAAAAAAACTAAAACGGAGGAAAATGACTGATGAAAGCAACAGGAATCACCAGGCCGGTAGATCCCCTTGGACGAGTGGTAATACCGGTAGAATTGAGAAGAAGCCTTGGAATAAAGACCGATGATCTCCTTGAGATATTTGTAGACGGAGAATATATAATGCTCAGGAAAAATGAGCCTGCATGTGTTTTTTGCGGAAAAACGGAAGATGTTGTCGATGTTCACGGAAAGAATGTGTGCAAATCCTGCATTGAGGAAATGAAAAATCTTTAGGTCTTATCTGGAGGAGAAAATTGTCAAAGTACATTGTGAATCACAGCGGCCCCCTAAGAGGTGAGGTCGGAGTCAGCGGGGCAAAAAATGCAGTGCTGCCGCTGATGGCTGCTGCCCTGCTTTCAGAGGACAAATGTGTCATAAGGGATGTTCCTCATCTGCGGGATGTCAGCCTGATGAAAGAATTGCTGGTCTCTCTGGGATCAGAGATCACCGAATCGGGAGAGGATGTTCTTTCCATAGAAACAAAAGATATACTTTCGACAGAAGCTGATTTCGAGCTTGTAAACCAGATGCGTGCTTCGATTTTGGTGATGGGGCCGCTGCTTGCAAGAAAAGGCCGCGCAAAAGTACATCTGCCGGGAGGCTGTGCCATCGGCAGCAGACCTATAGATCTGCACCTTAAAGGCTTTGAGGCCCTTGGGGCTATCATCACCGTCTGCGAGGAAGAAGGATATGTCGAGGCCGTTGCAGGCGGACAAGGTCTTGTAGGCGATACCATATATCTGGATTTCCCTAGCGTCGGGGCCACAGAGAATATAATGACGGCAGCAGTGCTGGCAGAGGGAACGACATATATAGAAAATGCGGCCGAAGAGCCGGAGATAGTTGACCTTGCCAATTTCCTCAACAAGATGGGCGCCAAGATAAAAGGCGCAGGAACCGATACCATCAGGATAGAGGGAGTGAGGAGCCTGGGAGGTGCCAACCATACGGTCATACCGGACAGGATAGAGGCGGCTACTTTTATGCTTGCAGCAGCCATTACACGGGGGTCTGTGCGCATTTTTAATGTGGTGCCTGACCATCTGAAACCGGTGATAGCCAAACTGCGCGAATGCGGAGTGAGGATAGAGGTAGGTGATGACGACCTGATCGTAAGGGGAAACCTGGGGCCTCATTACGCCACCGACATCAAGACTCTGCCGTATCCGGGCTTTCCTACGGATATACAATCTCCGTTCATGGCGTATCTTACCACTGTAGAAGGAGCCAGCACCGTCATAGAGACGGTGTTTGAAAACCGGTTCATGCATGTTGCCCAGCTAAACAAGATGGGCGCCAGCATAGAGACTGCGGGAAACAAGGCCCATGTCAGGGGCAATGCCAAGCTTCGCGGATGTCAGGTAATGGCAACAGACCTGAGGGCCGGAGCTGCGCTGGTCCTGGCAGGACTTGCCGCTGAAGGCAGGACTGAGATCTCTGAGATATATCACATAGAAAGAGGCTATGAGAAGTTCATAGAAAAGTTCGCAAACCTGGGGGCTACCATAATCCGGGTGAACGACTGAAACGGGTACTATCCAACCTCCCTTGGACATATGATGTCTGAGGGAGGTTTTTTATGAAGAAGAGTATACTGGCCGGCATGCTGATAACAGTGATCTTTATATGCATACCGCTTCTGGCAGGACTGATATTTGGCAGAGATGAAGAAGAGGAAGAACCTGGACCGGGAAAGATCGCCCTTCCTGAAACGATAAGTGTGTGGCTGGAGGATGAACAGGAGATCAAAGAACTTGACTTTGAAGAATATGTAACCTGTGTGGTTGCCTGCGAGATGCCGTCAGACTTTGACGAGGAAGCGCTGAAAGCTCAGTCGGTGGCTGCAAGGACATATGCCATGTCCAAGATAATCCGGTCAGAGGATTCGCCGCAGCAGTCCCACCCGGAAACCCCTGTATGCGACACCACCCACTGTCAGGTATATAAGCCGGAAGAAGAACTCATATCCATACACGAGGAAGGCTGGGACAAGGAAGGTATGGAAAAAATAAAAAGAGCAGTCGAAGCTACAAAGGGGCAGATGCTCTATTACAATGGCCAGCTTGTCGCACAACCGCTGTTTTTCAGTTCCAGCGGCGGACAGACGGAAAATTCTGAAGATGTGTTTGTCAGCGCATATCCTTATCTTGTAAGCGTGGAAAGCCCCTACGAAGATGAGGCCACCCATACCGATGAAGAAAAGCGTTTTACATTGGCAGAAATGAAGCAGGCTCTTGCCGGAGACTTTCCTGACCGGCCGACCGGCACTCTCAATGCAGATAATATAAAGATCATATCACGGACCGAAGGGGGCAGAGTAGCACAGATGACAGCAGGCTCAGCTACATTTAAAGGCACTGAGATAAGGACAGCGCTGGGGCTGAGTTCGGCTCTGTTTTCCATTTCTTTTGAAGGTTCCGGCGGGGAAAACGGGACAACTATCGTCTTTACATCAGATGGTTCCGGTCACGGCGTAGGAATGAGCCAGTATGGAGCAGACGGCATGGCAAAGGCCGGCAGTGATTATATACAGATACTTACCCACTATTACACCGGAACACAGGTATATTAGAAGATACAAATATCATTCTTTACCTTGATTTTACATCTGGCTCTATTGTATTATAGAAACGGGAACTGCGGTCAGCATATCCAAACGCAGCCCGGAAAGGAAAATATAATGGCGGATCTTAAATACCTGAGACGGTTATCAAGAGACTATCCAAACATCAAGGCTGCCTCAGCCGAAATAATCAACCTAAAAGCCATACTTGCACTGCCAAAGGGCACCGAGTATTTCCTCAGCGACCTCCACGGCGAGCATGAGGCCTTCATACATATGATAAAGAGCGCTTCTGGCACTATCAAGATGAAGATAGATGAGCATTTTGAAGTTCTGGGCGAGAAAGAAAGGGAAGACCTGGCGTCGCTCATATATAATGCCGAGGCCGAGATAGAAAGAAGGAAAAAGACAGAAGAAGATTTTGACCAGTGGTGTTCTACAGCAATTTACAGGCTTATCGTCATCTGCAAATCAGTCTCTACAAAATATACCAGGTCAAAGGTAAGAAAGATGCTTCCAAAATACATGGATTACAGTATAGACGAACTGCTCCATGCCGATGATGAAGCCAACCGGTCATACTATTACAGCGAGATAATCAGTTCGGTCATAGAATGCGGTATGGGCGAAGACTTCATAATAGAGCTTACAGAAGCCATCAGCAGGCTGGCTGTGGACAAGCTCCACATAATCGGAGATATCTTTGACAGAGGAGCTCATCCTGACAGCATTATGGACTATCTAATGAATTTCCATGATGTAGATTTTCAATGGGGAAACCATGACATAGTGTGGATGGGCGCAGCCACAGGTAACTGGGCATGTATAGCCAATGTCCTGAGGATGAATATCAGTTATAATAACTTTGATATGCTGGAGGTTGGATATGGGATCAATCTCAGGCCGCTTTCCGCTTTTGCCTCAGAAGTTTACGGCGATGACCCATGCCTTTATTTCAAGCCTCATATCTTAGATAAGAACAAATACGATCAGGTTCCTGAAAGCCTTGCCGCAAAGATGCACAAGGCCATAGCCATATGCCAGTTTAAGATAGAAGGCCAGAGGATAATGGCTCATCCGGAATACGGCCTGGAAAAAAGATTGCTTCTTGATAAGATAGACCTGAAAGAGGGAACCGTAGAAGTAGAAGGGGTCAAGTGGCCTCTGAGGGATACCAATTTTCCGACTCTTGATCCGGCAGACCCGTATAAGCTGACAGAAAGGGAAGAAGAGGTGATGAAATCCCTTTCTGCATCGTTCGTAAATTCAGAAAAACTCCAGACCCATATTAAATTTCTATACAGCCACGGGGAACTCTATACCAGGATCAATGGGAACCTGCTATATCACGGATGTATACCGATGGATGATGACGGATCATTTAAGGATGTGGCCATAAACGGAGAAAAGTTAAAGGGCAAGGCGCTGATGGATCATCTGGACGATCAGGTGCGCAAAGCGTATTATACGCCGGAGGAATCGCTTGAAACCGGATATGCCGGAGACATTATGTGGTATCTTTGGCTTGGCGGAGATTCACCGCTGTTCGGAAAAGAAAAGATGACCACATTTGAGCGGCTTTTCATTGAAGACAAGGCGACTCATAAGGAGTTCACAAGGCCTTACTATAAATATATAAAAGAGAAAAACACATGTGAAATGATACTCAGGGAGTTCGGCCTGGACCCTTCCAAGGGAAAGATACTCAACGGGCATGTACCTGTAAAAATAAAGGATGGGGAATCCCCGATCAAAGGCGGCGGAATCCTTTATGTCATAGATGGAGGGATATCAAAGGCATATCAGAAGCAAACGGGTATCGCCGGATATACATTCATATATAATTCCCGCTTTATGGCTCTGGCGGAGCACAAGCCTTACAGCCCGCTGCAGCCTGACGGCAGTCAGAGATTTCATTCTCCGGTCATGAAAACGGTACAGAATATGCCGGAGAGGGTGATGATCATAGATACAGACCAGGGCGCCGACCTTGTGGACAAGGTCGGCGACCTGAGAGAGCTGGTCAAAGCCTACAGGAGCGGCGAGCTGAAAGAACAGTTTTGAATGAGCGTGAGCGCAAATCAATGCTCGCTGCATATATATATCCTTACGGCCAGAGCAAGCTGCTCGTAGTCTCCCAGGGACAGAGGATCGATGCCGAGGATCTGGCCTGCGCGGTTAAGTCTGTAGCGGATAGTATTCTTATGCTGTCCCATCTTAGCAGCAGTCTGTTCAAGGGAGCCGCCTTCCTTGACAAATTGCGTGACCGTGTTCAGAAGATGAGAATTTTTGTCGCTGTCATAGATTTCCAGGGGATATATGAAGCGATTCATGTAAGCGGTCATGGGCTGGCTCTCTGCAAACGGCAAAAGGGCCTGATATATGCCCAGATCGTCGAACAGCGAAAAAGTACCTTTCTTTTCATCTGCAAATGAGCAGGCATAGAGGCTTTCCCTGATGGCCTCGGCCAGCTCGCTGCGAATATGATGGATCCCAGAGACGCCAACGGTAAAAAGGTCGCCGCCGGAGGAGGCCACATCGCCGGAGTGCGCCATATGGCCGGAGGAAGCTATGCCGCTTGAAGGATCAGCTGCGAGCAGGTACGGTGCAATACATTCTTCGATGGGACCGTTCGTGAGCGAATGACCGCTGTGCAGGAGGATAAAGCCGTTTTCATAGAAAAACATGCAGTCCTCCGGACGGATAACAGCCATGTCGTACATGCGAGTCTCGACTTTGATATAATCCTCAGCAGTAAAACGGTCTCTGGCGGTGAAGCAGGCCGCTGCGACAGGCTCTTCCATAGAAGGATTGATCTCAAACATCGCTTGGGCAAACTCGCTTTCATTCATATCGCCGGACAGGACAGAATCAACCTTATGCCCGAGATAATACAAAGACCCATATCTTTCCATGGCCTTGTTTATCATCACGATGATATCTTCAAAAAAAGGATAGGAGTCGTTCAGGATAAAGATGGGGAAATTGTTGTGATCAGCATATCTTATCACATTTTCACTTATAGGCAGCCTGTAGATATTTTTGATGATAAGTCCGCTGCCGTTTTTGGATATAAGTTTTTTAACTGCGTCGTATATCAGGTTCGGATCATTCTTGGCGTACAGAAAGGAGGTTAAAGTAAGAAAATCACTCATCTGATAATTATATTCGTAGTACTTGTGCGACAGATTTTTGTCATATTCGTAGTCCAGGATCCCACAGTGGGTCACCTCTCGATTCAGTCCGCCCTCTCCAGCGATGAGGGTCATTTTTTTTAGCTGGGGAAAGTTGCGTACATCATTGATTGTTAATTTCATGATAACCACCTTATATTTTTGGATAAAAAATTAACTTGATTTTAGATTATTATACATGATACCCGGAAAGATGCAAGGCCTTTTTCGCTTTTGATTGAAAAAGGGCTGACATAAGACGGTTTAGAGGTATAAAAAAAACGGAATCATTTATTCAGATTTACAAAAAAAAGCCGTGGAAATTGTAAAATTTGAGTTTTATATTCAAGTATAGAAGGTCAGCTTGGGGGGATAGCCCAAAAGATGACCGCCATAACATCAACAGCAATGAGGAGAAATAAAACATGGGAGTTCTGATCTTGACTAGAGAACAGATAAAGCAGGTCATAGACATGCGTGAAGTTCTCGAAAAGGTAAGAGAGGTCTATCAGCTGAAATCCAAGGGGGAATCAGTGATATGGCCGCTGGTGAATTACGAATTTAAAAAAGAAAACGCCGCCATGGACATCCGCTCCGGCTATGTCATGGGCGAAGAACAGCTTCACGGAATGAAGATGCTCAATAACTTTCCGGGAAACATAGAAAAAGGGCTTCAGCCTTTTAACGGAATAATGCTTGTCTACGATTCCAACACGGGTATCCCTATCGGCATAATGGACGCATCATACATAACCTGTATGAGGACGGGCGCAGCAGGAGCCATCGGCGTGGACGCACTGGCCCGGAAAGACGCCAAGACCCTGATGCTGCTCGGCGCAGGCAAACAGGCGCCGTTCCAGATAGCGGCCACCCTCATACTCAGACCGGCCATAAGCAAGGTTTACATAGTAGACCCGGTAAATTACCGGCAGGCTCAGGACCTTGCCGCCCGGATAAGGCAGCAGCTGCAGGACGACTTTGGTGTGGACGCTTCGAGCGTTGAGTTCATCGCAGAAGAATCGGCAGAAAAGGTCGTCAGGGACAGCGATGCCGTGATAACCGTTACCCGCGCCACAAAGCCGGTGATAATGAAAGAATGGGTAAAACCGGGAACACATTTCAGCTGCCTCGGCTCTGACATGGAGGGCAAGGAGGAGATCGACGAAAACCTGTTTGCCGGAGCCAAGATATACGCCGACGACAGAGCCCAGTGCATACGCGTCGGGGAAATGGAGATCCCCATTAAGAAAGGCGTGATCGCAGAAGAAAATATCACAGGGGAGATCGGAGACCTGCTCAGCGGCAATGTGCCGGGCAGAGAAAACGATCAGGATATAACCATATTTGACGCCACAGGCCTGTATATCTTAGACCTTGTAGCAGCAAAGGTGGCCATAACAAAAGCAAAAGACGCCGGAATGGGTCTTGACGTGGATATGTGAACATAAAAAGAGGAGAAACAAAATGAAATTAGCTTGGTTTGGAGTTGAAGAATGGCTGAATCCGATGGATTCACTGGCAAAGGTAAATCTGGGCAGCAGCTGCGTAAAGGCGTTCACCATGGACGAACTGTTCAGAGTGACCGGACAGGATGAGCAGGCTTTCTTGAAAGACATGGAGACCATGAGCCTCCACTATCACCACGGCGACGCTACAGGATCCCCAAGGGTAAAGAAGGCCGTATGCGGCATATATCCAAAGGGCAATGTTACGCCGGATCAGGTGATGATGGTCCACGGCGGCACGGGCGCCAATGATATCGTCATAATGGGTCTGCTGGAGCCGGGTGACAACACTGTTGTCGTAAAGCCTTCTTATCAGCAGCATTATGACATTTCCAAGTCCATCGGCATTGAGACCAGGATAGTACAGCTCAAGGAAGAGGAAGACTACAAGCTGGATTTCGATGCGCTCAGAGCAGCATGCGACGAGAACACCAAACTGATCACCCTTACCAATCCAAACAATCCTATAGGAATCACCCTGTACGAAGAAGGCCTGAGCAAGATCGTAGAGATCGCAAAAGAGTTTGACGCATATATCCTGTGCGACGAGATGTACAGAGGAATGGATGAGACATATATGCCGTCCATACTGGACTTTGGCTATGATAAGGCGATCTCCGTCAGCAGCCTTTCAAAGATGTTCTCAATGGCCGGAACGAGGATCGGCTGGATAGTATGCAAAGATAAGGAAGTTTACGAGGAATTCAAGACCAGAAGGTCATACAACACCATATGCTGCGGCATAATCGACGAGATCATCGGCGCCATCGCTCTGGAAAACTACGAAAAGGTATGGGCGCGAGCCAGAAGTATACTAGCTCCGAACAAGAAGATCGTAGAGGACTGGGTCAAGACTCAGCCGCATCTGAGCCTCAAAGGCGACCCTAAGGGTACCACCTGCCTCATCAAATACGACTACGATGTGGATTCGGAGACTCTGGCCAAGGACGCCATGGACGACCAGAGAAAGATACTGTTCGTGCCAGGAGATTACTTCGATATGCCGGGCACCATCAGAGTAGGATACGGTGCTTTCGGCGATCCTGAAAAGCTCAGAGAGGGTCTGGCACAATTCGGCGACTACCTTAAAAAATGGGAAAAATAATCTTATAAAACAGTCAGGCGTAGACATAAGGTGATGCCCCCCGCCCCGCATATGTTAATGGTTAAAGTATTGACAAAAATATGCGGGGGGGGGGGATTATGTTTAATAAAGAATCGGCCGGCTAACAGGAGGCTCAGATGAAACAGTTTTCAGTAGCGATGCTGGGATACGGCGTTGCGGGAAAAGCTTTTGCAAGGATATTGGATCAGACTCATGACGATATATTAAAAAAGACGGGGTACGATGTAAAAGTCGTTGCCATCACCACAGGCTCAAGGGGTTCTCTCCTTTCCATGGACGGTATAGACCTGGCTGAGGCTACGAGACAGATCGAAGAAAACGGCAGGTTTGACAAAAGCTCTCCTGCTTTTTCTGCCATGAACTCTATGGAAGTGGTGGAAAATGTGGACTACGATGTGGTCCTGGAGCTGACGCCGCTGAATATACGGACAGGGCTTCCTGCCGCAGATCACATAAGAAAGGCCCTCGCCAGAGGCAAACATGCGGTTTCCGCCAACAAGGGGCCGCTGGCCTGGTATTACAGGGAGCTGAGGGATCTAGCCCGGGAAAAAGGCGTATGCTTTTTCTTTGAGACTACGGTCATGGCCGGCACGCCCGTGTTCAACATGGCTGACAACTGTCTCCAATATTGCAGGATAGATAAGGTAGAGGGCATATTCAACGCAGCTACAAACTACATCCTCAAGGAAATGACAAAGGGCGTTCCCATGGAACAGATACTCAAGGCCGGCCGGGAAGGCGGCTTTATGGAAGCGGACATATCCATGGACACGGAAGGCTGGGACGCTACAGCCAAACTGACGGTGCTGCTCAATGTACTCATGGACGCCGGAATAACACCGGACATGATAGACAGGACGGGCATAGGCAATATCACGGAGAAAGATATGGCTGAAGCGGCCGGGAGGGGCAATGTGATAAAGCTCCTGTGCAGCGGTTCCATGGACGAAGAAGGCCATGTGATCGGCAAAGTTGCCCCTGCCGAAATACCTGCCGGCGATGTATTCGCAGATGAAAACCTGGTCGCAGTCCTTTCGCTATATACGGACCTTATGGGCAAGCTGACGATACTGCAATATGGTCTGGAAACTACGCAGACAGGTTATGGCGTTTTCGCCGATCTTGTAAGAGTACTTGATAACATTCGATGAACGAGGAGAAAGTCATGGAAGAGAGAATACTGGAAATACTTAAAATGCTGGTAGCTATGAAAAGCGTTACATGTTCCGAAAAAGAACAGGAACCTGCCCGGTGGTTTGCAGACTTTTTCGCAGGGCTGCCTTATTTCAAGGATCATCCCGAGGACACAGGCCTCTATGCCATACCTGACGATCCTTACGGCAGAAAGATCCCTTATGCTCTGCTGAGAGGAAAGAAAAAAGATACGGTAGTGCTCAGCGGACATTTTGACGTGGTTCCTACCGAAGAATATGCCAAGGCTGAGCCGTGGGCATATGAAGTGGGTTTCAAGCTGGAGGAAATGCTCAGTGAAATGCCTCTTGACGAAAGCGCCAGAGCAGATCTTGAATCAGGCGGGTGGATATGGGGAAGAGGTGTAGCCGACATGAAAGGCGGCCTTTCCGTTCACGCTGCACTCTTTGAGGAATATGCCAGAGAAGCCCTTGAGGGAACGCTCGAAGGAAGCATCCTGTTCATGCCCGTACCGGACGAAGAGTCCTATTCGGCCGGCATGAGGAGCGGCATCGAAATAATCAAGAACTTCAAAGAAAAATACGATCTGGACTATAAGCTGCTCATCGATCCGGAACCAACCAACCTGGTGGACGGAGTGCAGGTCATGTCCCTGGGTACGGTAGGAAAGATAATGCCGGCCATAATAGTCCAGGGCAAGAAAGGTCACGCCGGTCACTGTTACGAGGGATTTTCCGCCTTGAGCGTGATCTCAGACATATATCAGAGAACCAACGGTTCTCTGGAATTTTCCGATATATATGAGGACGAAGCCACGGTGCCGCCGACATGGGCCAACCTGAGAGATATGAAAGAGTCGTACGATGTATCGATTCCTCACAGAGCCTATGGGTATTTCACGGTGTTTGCGTTCGATTCCACCCCTGACGACATCATGGGCAAGCTGAAGAAGATATGCATCGAATCTATTGAAAATCAGGTAAAGAAGCTGGACGGCGAGTATCAGGAATACAAAAAGATCAACAAGTCCGAGCGCAAGGAAAAGATCTACTACGAGCCTGTAGTGATGTCTTTTAACGAACTCTGCGACACCATCAGAGCAAAAGACAGGGCCGGCTTTGAAAAGTTCTACGAAGATACATACAAAGACGCAGTTGCCAAGGTAAACAGCGGAGAATCCAATTTCCCGAGCGCTACCATAGATGTTATGGAAGCGGTCCTCGACTATTCAGGCATCCAGTATCCGATCACCATAATCGGATTCGCTCCGCCGTACTACCCTGCCGTTCACAGCGATATGGTCAAGGGTAAAGAAGGCTTCGGCACCAAGGCTTTCAAATTTGTGAGCGAATTGTCCGAAAATCAGTTCGGACAGAAGGTGATGTACGAGAATTTCTTCATGGGTATCTCTGACCTGAGTTATGGAGCGATCACATCACCCTTTGACTATAAAAAATATTCCGCCAATACTCCGCTGTGGGGCAAGGCGTACAACATGAATTTCGACGCCATAGAATACTGCGGCATGCCGGGAGTTATCTACGGCCCGATAGGAAAGAACTATCACGAATATATCGAGAGAGTCAACAGGCGCAGCCTCACGGAAGTAATGCCAAAGACTACGAAGGCACTCATCAGTTACATGTGGGAGCTGTAAGATCAAGACATTGAAAGGTGACCGATAGCAATGGAAAAACCCATTTCAAGAGAAGAATACGAAAAACTCCTGAGACAGCTGGTGCAGATAAAAAGCCTCTATTTCCACGAAGACCAGGTTATGGAATTTGTAAATCGGTGGTTTGCCGAAAGAGGAGTGCCCGCTCAGATACATACTTTCTATGAGCCAAAGGAGACCAAATTCCACGGGAAAAATGTGGTAGGCATCATGGACAGCGGCAAACCGGGGCCGGTCATATATCTGGGAGGGCATCTGGATACGGTGCAGCTCTGCAACGGCTGGACCAGACCACCGTACGACGGCGTGGTGGAAGGCGATGATATGTACGGGGTTGGCGCCCTGGACATGAAATCCGGCTGTGCCGCCGTAATGCTGGCCGTAGAAAAATTCGCAGGCAGACATCTGCAGGACGGGAGCTTTTGCGGAAAACTCATATACCATCTGGTATCAGATGAAGAAGGTCCTTACGGCCTGGGTACGGTATTTATAATCAACGACAAGATACACAATGTAGCAGAGGAAGCGGATTTTGCCATAATCGCCGAGCCGTCGGCGGGCTTTGCGAGGGTCCCTCATCCGTGCGTGTGCCTCGGAGCAAGGGGAGGCTATAACTACACCATAAAGGTTTACGGCAAGTCGGCCCATGCGGCGACTCCGGAACTAGGCATAAACGCCATGGTCGACGCCTCCCTCATAGTGGCGGAGCTTGAAAAGATACCTCCTGTTACAGATGAAAAACTGGGCAGCTCATCTCCGTGCGTCATATCCATGAACGGAGGAGGAGCGGCATGCAGCGTTCCGGACTATGCAGAAGTAGAGATCTTCCACCATACGGTCAGGGGAGAAACTCAGCAGACCATCAGGGAAAGGGTAGACAAAGCCATCAGAGCCGCCAATGTAAGGTCAAAGATAGAGGTGGTGTTCAGGCAGTCGCCGGCCGAGGGATTTGACGGAGGCTTTGATGCCTACTGCATAGACGAAGACGGAAAGTACCTCAAAATTTTAGAAGCAACGATCGAAAAGGTATGCAGAAAGCCGGTCAACACGGCCTACTTTCAGAGCATAGGAGATTTTAACCATATCGGTGGAAAGCTGGGTATCCCGACGGTCCTCTTCGGGGCGGACGGGGACAACTTCCACAGCAGCGATGAAAGGGTAGACCTTGATTCGGGACTGGAAGTGGCTTTATCTATAAATCAATTTATCTCAGAAGTGTTGTGCGATCAGGAGGGAAAAAATGAACGCTGAACTGAGCAGAAGGATCAAAGAAATCGCCGTAGAACTGGTATCCCAGAAAAGTATCGTTGAAACATACGATGAAGTCACCATGAGCGACAAGGTATATGAGCTGATGAGCCGGATGGACTATTACAAAGAACACCCGGAAAATCTGTATTTTGTACCTGTCAAGGACGATCCGTGGAACAGGAAGATCGTGGTTGCCATAATGACAGGCGAGAAGAAGCCGAGCCGCAAGACCGTCGTTTTCATAGGCCATACAGATACGGTAGGAATCTCAGACTATGGCAATCTGGCTGAGTACGCCACAAAGCCGGATGAGCTCATCGACAAGCTGAAAGAAGTCTCCCTGCCCCAGGAAGTAAAAGACGACATGGCTTCCGGAAAATACATGTTCGGAAGAGGGATCTTCGATATGAAATCCGGCGATGCCAATGTCATCGGAATAATGGAATATATTTCAAAAGATATAAAGAATTTCGAGGGGAATATAGTCTTTGCCGCCGTATGCGACGAGGAAGGCAATTCCATGGGAATGCTCACCTTCGTCCCTGAACTTATCAGGCTCAAAGAAAAATTCGGATTTGACTATCAGGCAATGCTGGACCCGGATTATATCGCTCCGGCATATCCGGGAGACCCCAATGTATATCAGTACATAGGCACTGTGGGCAAACTGATGCCGACTTTCTACATAGTGGGCAAGGAAACCCATGTGGGCGAGTCATTCAGCGGCCTTGACCCTAACCAGATAGCTGCCGAGATAACCAGAAGGGTAAACCTCAATCCGGAATTTTCCGATGTGGTAGAAGGTGAAGTGACCCTGCCGCCTATCACTCTGAAGCAGAGGGACCTGAAGCCTGAGTATTCGGTGCAGATAGCCAGCAAAGCTATCCTGTTCTTTAACTACGCCACCCATTCCAGCACACCTGCCGATGTAATGAACAAGATGGTCAAGACCGGTCAGGAATGTTTTGAAAATGTGGTGACCGCACTAAACGAAAGATACGAGAAGTTCTGCCATATGTCGGGCAGAGAATATAAAGCCCTTCCTTGGAAAGCCAGGACCATGAGCTTCGACAGCCTGGTGAGCGAAGTCAGGAAGGAAGTAGGCGATAAGCTGGACGACATGATCAGGTCTTATGCCGGGGAGATCATGAAGGACAGCAGATATGACGCAAGGGATAAGACCATGAAGGTGGTAGAGTATGTACATTCGCTGTGGTCCGACAAGAATCCGGTCCTGGTCGTATATCTGACCCCTCCGTATTATCCGCATATATATGTTGAAGGAACCAGACCTAAGGAAAAGGCTCTCATCGACGCAGTAAACTATGCCGTAACGACCACAAGCTCAGATTACAAGCTGATGCAGAAAAAATTCCTCCCATGTATATCGGATCTCAGCTATACCGCCGCTCCGAAAGAACCGGAAGCCATCGACGCTCTGCGGCAGAACATGCCGGGATTCGGGGTGATCTATGATCTTCCGATTGAGGAAATGCAGGCACTGGATCTGCCTGTAGCAGATATAGGTTCTTACGGGAAAGACGCCCATCAGTTTACGGAAAGAGTCGAGACAGTATATTCATATGAAGTGCTGCCGGAGATCCTTTATAAGACCATGATGCACATACTGCAACAGTAAAGCGAGGTAAACGAGATGAAAGTATCAGCAGACAAGATCTTTATCAACGCCAGGGCGTACACATTGGAGGCCGAAGGCGTATGTAAAGAAGCCATCGTTATCAAAGACGGCAAATTTGCCTATGTAGGCACAAACGACGAGGCTCTTGACAATTACGAAGCAAAAGAAGTCATTGACCTGAAAGGAAAGACAGTCCTGCCGGGAATGGGAGACTCCCACCTGCACTTCTTCGCTTTCTGTCAGGCATATACGACAGTAGACCTGGGCGTTGCCAAGAGTAAAGCCCAGGCCATCGAGCTGCTGGCCGCAAAAGCTGCCGAAACCCCTGAAGGCGAGTGGATAAAGGGAACGAACTTTGACCAGTCCAAATGGAACGACTGCGAAGACCAGCTTCCGACCAGAGAAGACCTGGATAAGGCCAGCGACAGGCACCCTATCGTAATAAAGAGGGTATGCCTCCATACTGCTGTTGCAAACACCCGGGCCCTTGAAAAAGCAGGCATCGGCAAAGGCTATGTTTTCGGGACAGGCGGCAGCGTGGAGCTTGATAAAGACGGCATGCCAAACGGCATATTCAGAGAACAGGCTTCAAAGATCTATGACGAAATGATCCCTGACCCGTTCCTGATACCTGAAAACAAGAAGAAATACATGAAGAAAGGCTTCGATCTGGCTGTTTCCTACGGTCTGACCATGATGCACACATATGCGGCAGAGATCTGGAAATATTCGGAGGACTACAACGAATATCTGGAGATGAACAGGAGAGGCGAGCTTCCTGTAAGGATGACAGTATGTCTTGACTATTTCTATAACAAGCCTTTCGTTACAAAAGAAGAAAGAGAAGACCCGTTCAGAGCAGTACAGTACGGAACTTTCAAGATATTCAGCGACGGTTCCCTGGGCTCCAGGTCAGCTAAGCTGTATGAGCCTTATTCAGATGATCCGACGACTACAGGCATGCTTGTAATAAGCCAGGAAGACCTGAATGAAAGAATGCTCAAAGGATACGAGATGGGACTCCAGCCTGCCATCCACTGCATAGGCGACATGGGACTGGATGTGGTATTGACAGCCATCGAATACACTCTCAAAAAGAGCCGTGAAAACGGCATGACCGAAAGAGAGCAAAAGGACAGACTTCCGTTCAGGATAATCCACGCTCAGATGGCAAATCCGGACCTTATCGAGAGGATGACAAAACTTCCGGTGGTACTGGACATACAGCCTTCATTCTTCCTGACAGACATGCACTGGATCAAGGAAAGGGTAGGAGAAAAGAGAGCTTCCATGAGCTACACATGGAAAACATATATGGACAAGGGTCTCATGATGACTGGCGGCTCAGACTGTCCTGTAGAGATCTTTTCACCTTGGAACGGAATCTACTCTCTTGTTACCAGAAAAGATCTGCAAGGATGGCCGGAGGGAGGCGTACAGCCGGAGGAAAAACTTTCCGTATACGACGCCGTATGCATCTTCTCCAAGAACATTCCTTATGCCAACGGAGAGCAGGATCTGATGGGAACTATAGAGGCAGGCAAGTTTGCGGATATGGTAGTGATCGACAGAGACATATTTAATGTGCCTGAGGATGAGATCAAAGACATCAAAGCTCTTCATACTTATATGGCCGGCAATGAAACATATTGCAGAGAAGGAGAGGAATTTTAGGATGAAACTCAATTCATTTGATGAAGTTAAACGCCTGACTCAGGAAATGGTAGCCATTCCCAGTATCAATAAGGAACAGGGCGGCGAAACGGCGGTGGCTCAGTACATCTATGATTTCTATATGGGACTGGGTTACTTCAAAGAGCACCCTGAGAGGGTAAAGATCTTCAAAACCAAAAACGACTTCGTAGACAGACACTCCACCTATGCGTATGTAAAAGGCACTAAAGGGAACTCAAACAGGACAGTCATCCTTATAGGCCATCTTGATACGGTTGGCGTAGACGATTTCGGAACCATCAGGGAATACGCTTTCAAATGCGAGGAACTGCCTGCAAAGCTCAAAGAGACATTCAAGCTCTCCGATGAAGTCCTGGCCGATATAGAGTCGGGCGAGTACATGTTCGGCAGAGGCGCTCTGGACATGAAGTCGGGAGTGGCCGGACATATGTACCTGATCAAATATTTCTCCGAACATCCGGAAGAGCTGGACGGCAATATCATAGCCATAGCCGAATGTGACGAGGAGGACAATTCCAAGGGAATAATAACAGCCCTGGACGAACTGGTAGAGCTGAAAAAGACGGAAGGATTTGAATATATTTCCTGTATCAACGCCGATTACTCCACCAACTACAGCCCGGGAGATGAAAACAGATACATATACTATGGCAGCATCGGAAAACTCCTGCCTTGCTTCGTAGCTTTCGGCAAGGAAGCCCATGTTGGGCAGGCTTTCAGCGCAATGGACCCGAACCTTCTGATCGCAGAGGTGACCAGGAAGATGTCCCTGAATACAGAGCTTTGCGACATAGCCCAGGGAGAGGTTGCGATACCGCCTGTTTCGCTGAAACAGACAGATACCAAAGGCCCTTACACCGTACAGACGGCCCTTACGGCTTTTAGCTATTACAACTTCTTCACCCACGGCTGGGATCCGGCGCAGGTGCTTGCAAAGAGCAAAGAGATGGCCGTAAGAGCTTTCGACGATGTTATCGACTATCTCCAGGATCAATATAAAAAATTCTGTGAACTGAGCAAGGTTCCGTATGTGCCTCTGCCATGGAAGACGAGAGTATATACCTGGAAAGAATTTAACGATTATCTGGCCGGAATACACGGAGAGCCTTATGTAAAGGCTATCAGAGAATTTACGGAAAAGCTCCACAAAGACGATCCGGAGCTGGACCTGAGGATATTCGGGCTGAAAGTGGCCGAGGAGGCCTGGAAATGGTGCGAAGACAAGTCTCCTGCCATCATAGTTTTCTTCGGGTCGGTATTCAGCGCAAGGATAGAGATGACCGGGAAGACCGCCAAGGAAAAATCACTTCTGGACGCTGTTGAAGCCGCCGTTGAAAAGATAAGGCCAGAGGCACAGAGACAGATAAAGACAAGGATGTTCTATCCTTACATTTCCGACTCCAGCTTCATGGCAGTCTGCGACGACACTCTGGCAGTACAGGCGCTCAAGGACAACATGCCTCAGTACGGAGTCAAGTATACCCATGATATTGATAAGATAATGGAGATCAATGTACCGGTTGTAAATATAGGAACATTTGGCAGAGACGGTCACATGCTCACCGAAAGGGTCGACATGAGGCAGACTTTCCAGAATGTTCCGAACATAACCTATGAGGCCATTAAGGGGCTCATAGGGTGATAATCCGATAACATATTTTAAACTCATTAAGTCTGATGCAACGATGTTTATGTATTATGCAAGAAAGGAGTAACTTATGGTTGTTTTACAAGCGATTGCCGATTTTGGCAACTGGTTTTGGGGATTACCTATCCTGTTCCTGATCGTAGGCGGCGGTCTGTGGATCACAGTCCGTCTGGGATTTGTTCAGTTCAGAAGGTTTGGATATATCTGTTCCCAGACTTTCGGCAAGATGTTTGCCAAGGCTGAAGATGGAAAAGTTTCACCGTTTTCAGCAGCATGTGCTGCGCTGGCATCATCTATAGGCGCATCGAACATTGTAGGAGTACCTACTGCTGTAGTAATGGGAGGACCGGGAGCTGTTTTCTGGATCTGGCTCATCGCCCTGGTTGGATGCGCTACTAAATATACTGAAATTGCCCTTGCTGTTAAATACAGAGAAAAGAATGAAGACGGCGAGTGGGTAGGCGGACCTTTCTACTACCTGAGAGCCCTCGGCGGAGGTCTGGGAAAATTCCTCGGAACTTTCTTTGCTATCGGTCTTATGATTGAATTGGTGCCTTCTCTGTGTACTCAGGCTCTGTCGGCAACCTCACAGTTCGTAATCCTCGGAGTTCCTGAACCTGTTTCCGGTACGATCACCGCTATCCTGGTAGCGATCATAATCGCCGGAGGATTCAGCAGGATCACCAAGGTAATGGACATAATGGTTCCTGTTATGGCTATCATCTATATGGCAGGCGCATTCGTCATCATATTTATGAACGCCAGCCAGATACTGCCTGCTATCAAGAGCATCTTCGTATATGCGTTTACACCGCACGCTGCTGTCGGAGGCTTCGCCGGGTCTACTATTGCTCTGGCTCTCAGATGGGGAGCTGCACGAGGAGTTTACTCCAACGAGGCAGGGTTCGGTACCGCACCTAACTCACACGCATCCGCAGATGTAGATCACCCTATCAGACAGGCAGTATGGGGCGTTTTCGAGGTAACAGTTGATACTCTCATCGTATGCACCGTAACTGCTCTGCTGACACTGACTACCGGAATGTGGACGACTACTGAATACCAGGCAGGATCAATAGCTCAGGCAGCATTCCACGATGCTTTCGGAGTGGCAGGAGACTGGTTCGTGGCTATCTGCGTATGGTTGTTCGTATTCTCGACCATAGTAGTATCAGCCTTCTATGGATATAGACAGGCTGAGTTCCTCTTCGGCCTGAAATTCTCCAAGATATGGAGGTACATCTATCCTATCACCATGATCATAGCTACGGCCGGAATCGAGCTTACATTCATGTATATGATAACAGACGGATTCCTAGCTGCGATCATGATCCCTAACATGATAGGACTGATAATAATGGTTCCGCAGGTTGCGAAACTTCAAAAAGAATACTTCAATACGCCGGACAGGTATTATCTGGCAGATAAGGCGGCAAAACTTGCCAAGAAAGCCGCCAAATAATACAGATCCTGTTAGGATTGGCTAAGATTACATAACGACGAAAGATCAGCAGATAATGAGTTTGATTTGATATGTTTATTCAGCGCTCATGTCCGGACAGATATGGGCGCTGAATTTAGAAAGGTAAGTTAAATGAGCAACGACAAGAGCTCTGCCGCTCAGAACAAAAGAAAAAAGGAGGCTTATCCCAAAAGACCTCCAAGGAAAAAATTTGCCGATGACAGGACTCCTGCGGTTAAAAAGATAGACAGGGTATGCAAGGTGATCACAGCGCTCCTGGCTATTATGTTCTTTGCCAATGTACATGTGCTGGTAAGAGGCGGCGGCTACGACGACTCCAAGATAGTTACGGTCATGGGTTTTGCGAGCAGCAAGACACAGTCGGATGTGATGGAGCCGGCTATAATGGCCGACAGCGCCGTATTCACAATGAGAGGTGACTCATACGAAACAGGCGATATAGTACAATACTATGATGAAGAGAGCAACAGCAATCCTCTTAGGCGCATAACGGAAGTATCCGCAGACGGAAAATCTTATGTGGTACGAGGTGATAATGAGCCTGATCAGGTTGCGATACAGATAAGCGCTGACGATGTGAGCGGGCGTGTACTTTTCAGTTCTGCTTTTTTATATGGATTTTTAAAATTTTATACTACAGCTCTTGGGGCGGCGGTGACCGTTCTTCTGGCGTTTTTGATGCTGATGATGTCCGATATACTCATGTTCAGAAAAAGGAGAGCCGAGCTGATAGCCAGAAGAGAGGCGAGAGCAAGAAAAGAAGCGCTCATGCTCAAGAATAAACAAAACCTTTCAGGCGAAGCCCAGGCACAGGAAAAAGAGCTGAATCCTATCGAAAAGCGTCAGGCCAAAAAACAGGCTAAACTCGAAAAGGAAAGGGCTGAGATCGCAAATGAGATGAAAGCCCTGCAAAAGAAAATGAAAGCTGAAGAAGAAGAACTGGACAAGCAGACCAGAACTAAGAAAGGAAAGAAAAAATGATAATGGATTTGATCATGTACTTCTGCTGTTACCTGTCCGGGATCTTTTTCGGGGTAATGTTTTTCACCATAATTGAAAACGCCTCAAAAGGTTTCAGACAGTTTGTCAGAAAAGTATGCCGTGCTGTTCCGTTCCTGTTCCGAAGAATAATAATGTGGGTAATGATCATAATACTATGCTTCGCAGGATGGAGATATTTCCAGGCCGCTACCCTGTACAGAGGATTGATAAGCGGCGCTCTTGCAGGTATATTCATTTATTTCAAGGCAGGCGTGACCATGGGAAATAATCCCGACCCATATAACAAAGAACGCAAAAATAAGATGAAAAAGCTGAAAAAGAGCAGATGATATGAACAAAACAGAAAAGAAAAATGTCAGGATAAGCAAGGCTCTGATATTTATGATCATCGGACTGCTGGCTCTGGCTTTGGGATTTAAGATGTATAATCCCCAAAGCAGCGAGAGAGCAGAACTTTTTCCGGAAGGGCTGGAAGATCAGATTTCACTTGAGCTTAGGGATGACCGGACTCAGGTGAGCGACGAGATAGGACTGACCGGCTCCGAAGCAGCAGAAGAACTGGAAAAAATATATCTGATCCGGGTCAATCACGATGACGACATAGCTGTGAACCTGGCAGTAAATATCTTATCGTTCACGGGAGATATTGACAATGCCCTTCAGATACGGGTGTACGATGACACCAACGAACAGCTGATCTATGACGGCAGTCTGAAAGAACTCGCAGCGACCGGCTATGAGCAGCTTAATGAAAAAAACGGTGCAGGGAAAACTGATACAAGGTACAGTATAAGTCTGTACCTGCCTGAGGGGACCGGCACACAATATGATAATTCAGAAGTTCAAATTGAGCTTGCGTGGTCAGTACCTCAAAGTCAGCATGACAACCTAGGCAAGACGAAATCGGGAGATGTGAGAGTGATACTATATGCTTTCCTTGCTATGGCAGCTCTGGTCGGGATCGTCTTTATACTTATGCGTAAGCATATAAATCCAGCCGTTTACAGTCCGGTAAAACCGGATTCTGATGATGAAAAAGAACCCTCCAATATAGAATGAGAGAAGCCCGGAGTGATGTGACTCCGGGCTTCTCCGCAGTGTTATGGAACGGATGGGCTCCGGCTATATGCGGCCTAGCCTACTCTCCCGCCTCTTTCAGTTCTTTGTATTTGGCTTCTATCTGCTGGAGCAGGTCGATTATCTCTATCTTCTGAGGACAGTGGGACTGGCAGTTGCCGCATTGGAGGCAGTCCTTTCCCGTGTTACCCAGTTCTTCGTACTGCTTTGACAGGGAACCCCATATCCAGTGGAAGCCTTTGGCTGCGGCTTCGTTGTACCAGCTGAATATCTTAGGGATCTTTATCTCCGCAGGACATTCATAGCAATAATTGCAGCCTGTGCAAGGGACGATGATATCCGCCCGGAGCTTGACGGCAGCCTGATGGACGGCTTCAAGCTGCTCCTCGGTGAGCAGAGAGCCGGAGAAAGTTTCGATGTTTTCTTTCATTTGAGCGGTCGTCGACATGCCGGATAAAGTACACATGACCCCTTCGAGCTGAGACGCGTAGCGCAGAGCGTAGGACGCATAGGAAGCGCCCGGCTGCCCGGCTTTCTCGGAAGCGTCGTCCAGGATCCTGCGGACTTCATCGCTGGAAGGAGAAGCCAGCATGCCGCCTCTGACCGGTTCCATGACGATGATCGGCTTGTTGTATTTCCTGTCGGTCTCATATAAGGCCTTGGCGTTCAGATGTTCCCAGTCGAAATAGTTGAGCTGTATCTGGACAAATTCCAGCACATGGCTGTATTTGGCCAGTACCGTGTCCAGCAGCTCCGGCTCGCAGTGGACAGAAAGACCGATGTGACGGGCTTTTCCTGCGGCCTTCTTTTCGGCTACAAAACCTACCAGGTCAAGCTTTTCGATGTTCGGCCAGCTTTCCTCATCTACATTGTGGAGAAGATAGAAATCGAAATAATCCACATTGCACTTCTCAAGCTGCTCCGCAAAGATCTTTTCTGCGTCCTCCCTGGTGCTGCAGAGCCAGGTCGGCAGCTTGTCGGCCAGCATGAAAGTCTCTCTCGGATATTTGGAGATCACTTTTCCGCAGAAAACTTCTGACTGACCTTCGTGATACCTGTAGGCGGTGTCAAAATATGTAATGCCGCCTTTCATGGCCTCGGCGACCATCCTTTCGCCCTCATCGTAGTCGATGGCTCCGGAAGCGTCCATAGGCAGGCGCATCGTGCCAAAGCCTAGGGCTGAAATCTTTAAACCTTCAAAATCGTTATATCTCATTGTGCAAACCTCCTCGATAAGAAAATGATAACACAGCGGAAATACTTAGTAAACATAATTTGAAAGACCGGCGATATTTTAAAACTCGGCGGTCTGTATTTTTTTCACCGTTTTTTGTGTCCGTCTGCGTTAATACGGGCAAACTGTATATTAAAAAATAATAAAAATTGTGTATTTTAATACAGACAAAATCCCTGTATAATGGTAAAAGTCAAGTCAGAAGAGGAGGAATAAGATGAGATCAGACAGGACAATGGCAGTGGCATATACTGCCCTCATGGCGGCCCTGGTGTTCGTGGCCACCTACCTCATAAAGATACCAAACCCCGCAACGGGAGGTTACAGCCACATGGGAGACTGTATGATATTTCTGGCGGTAGTGATGCTGGGACGGCGCAGCGGGAGCATTGCCGCGGCCATAGGCGGAGCTCTGTCAGATCTGCTGGCCGGAGCTGCGGCATGGGTCGCTCCGACCCTGATCATAAAGTTTGCCATGGCTTTCATAATGGGGACCGTGATCGAAAAAGCGCCCATGGCGGGCAGGCGGCAGCTGGCCGGCGCCGCAGCAGGAGGCATTTTCCAGATAGCGGCCTACACGCTGGTGAAGATAGTGATGATAGGAGCAGGCCCTGCGGTACTTTCCATACCTAATGTGACCATCCAGACTGTCGTAGGGATAGTGCTGTTTGCGGCGCTGGTCAATGTGCTGATGAGGCACGCTCCTGCCCTGTTCAGGATAAGAGGTGAAGTGAAATGAAAAAGATAGACGCCCACGCACACATAGGATACATAGGAGGCTGGGCTGATGTGGGAATAACCGAAGAAGGGCTCATCCGCCAGATGAACGAGTTCGATATAGAAAGGACGGCCCTCTGCTGCGAGGATAACGATGTAACACTGGGCGCAATGAGGGATAATCCCGGCAGGCTGATCGGCTGCATTTATGTGAACCCTCTGAACCCTCAGGCCGCAGAAATAATCGAAAAGTATGCAGAAAAAGGCTTTTCAGCCGTCAAGCTCAACCCTCTCAGGCATGCTTACTGCGCTGACGGGGAAATGGTCTTTCCGGTCATGGAAAAGGCTGAAAAGCTGGGCCTTCCGGTCTGCATACACAGCGGCCATCCGCCTTATTCCCTGCCGTGGCAGATCGGCCTGCTGGCCGAAAAATACCCCAATGTGAAGATAATGATGATTCACATGGGCCATGGCCACGGGGTATATATCGACGCCGCCCTGAAGATGGCCCGCAAATATTCCAACATATATCTGGAAATGTCCGGCATGCCTATGCCGTCCAAGATACTGGAAGCCTACGAAACTGTGGGGAAAGACAGGATAATGTTCGGCACAGACACGCCTTTTCACCACCCGAGCGTGGAACTTCAGAAAGTCCTCGTCAGCGGCGTCGACGAGCAGGGGCTGCAAAGGATCCTCTACGACAACGCAAAGAGTTTTTTTGATCTGAAATAAAAACCGATCGATAAAATCCGTCGCCTGCACATACAAAATTCCGAAACATTATTGACATATGTCAATAACCGCCGTATAATAAAAACATAAATGACATATGTCATAAATCGGCCGAAGAGCGCAACTCGCCGAAGCACATAGCTTGCAGATCGCACAGAAAGCGCCTTTCGACAGCCGGTCTCAACAGGAGATGATAACATGCCGAGACCTAAAAAATGCCGTAAAGTCTGCTGTATGCCCGCCCATACACAGTTCATGCCGGTCTGCGGTACGGACAGGGAAGCCGGGTGCGGCCCGGGCTGCGGCGCAGGGGAGGCCTCAGAGGAGGCGGCCCGGGAGCCTGTGATAATGACTGTAGACGAGTACGAGACCATCAGGCTTATAGACAAAGAGGGCTTTTCCCAGGAAGACTGCGGCAGGTATATGGGTGTGGCCCGGACCACCGTACAGCAGATATATAACAATGCCCGCAAAAAGATAGCCGAGGTCATAGTCGACGGACGGGCCCTAAGGATAGAAGGCGGAGATTACAGGCTGTGCGACGGCAGCGAAAAGGTATGCATGTGCGGAGGCTGCCGGAGGCACAGGGAATCAAACAGATCACAGAGTATATAATAATGATCGGGAGGTAGATTATGAAGATAGCGGTAACTTACGAAAACGGACAGGTGTTCCAGCATTTCGGACACACAGAGCAGTTCAAGTTGTATGACACTCAGGACGGCGCCGTCACAGGCTCCGAGGTCATAAACACAGGAGACAGCGGGCACGGGGCTCTGGCAGGCTTCCTGAAGGAAAAGGGAGTTGAGACTCTCATCTGCGGCGGTATCGGTGCAGGCGCCATCAACGCTCTGGCTGAGGCTGGAATACAGTTATACGGAGGCGTCAGCGGGAGCGCCGACGGGGCCGTGGAAGCTTTCCTCAAGGGCGAGCTTCAGTTCAACCCTGATGTAAAATGCGACCATCACAGTCACGGCGAAGGCGGCCACAGCTGCGGAAACCACGGCGGCCACAACTGCAATCACTGAATATGGAATACAGGGCAAAGAGATGTACTTTACAACTCTTTGCCTTTTGTTTTTTGATATATTGTGGTAAAATCATCATATATAGACAGGGAATTTACATTGGATTGAGATTATTTTCAGAAAGGTGGTACTATGAATTTCGACTTTTTAGACGGCATAGAACTGACAGACCTGTTTACTGCCGCCGTCAGATGGGTGTTCGTCCTGCTGGGCATCTACATCATCGTACGGTCCATAAGGTCCCTGCTCAGGACCAAGAACCCGGCGGAAGTCTGGGCTTACATGAACCTGAGGACCATCAAGACCGATGAGAGCGGCAGCCAGGTGAGTGTAGACGAGATCAGCGTGCCTGTGACTCACTGGGAAAATGTCATAGGCAGGGCGAAGAACTGCGATATTACCATAGAGGACCCGACCTTGTCAAGAAATCACGGCATCCTGATGAGAGATACCGGCGGTGAATGGACTTACAGAGATCTGGGCTCTAAAAACGGGACATATCTCAATGACGAAGAGATAGGCAGGGGACGCGGCAGCAGGAGCGCCAAAAAGAATCGCGATAACATAAACATGGGCAAGGCCGTTGCCATAGAGTACGGAGATGTGCTCAGAGCCGGCATGACTGAAATGGTACTGATGCCCATAAGCCTCGAGGAAAAGAATAATAATATCGCCATGAGGCGGTCGGACACCAAGCTCATGTCCGCCGGCCCGTCTCTGGCTGCATTGACATTGCTTCAGCTGCTGACTGCTTTTCAGCTGGGGATCGCTCTTGGGCCGGAGCACATGGCCGGCGTTTACATAGCTATTTTCGGTCTGATGATACTGATGTGGATATATGTAGGCGTTATGAAAAGCCTGGGGAACACTTCATTTGAAATGGAGACCATCGCTTTTTTCCTTTCCACTTTGAGCCTGGCGGTGGTAGGCTCGTCGGCTCCGGAAAGCATGTTCAAACAGTTTATCGCAGTTGTTCTCGGCGTTGTGGCTTTTGTAGTGATATGTCTGATATTGAGGAACCTTGAGAGGACCAAAACATTGAGGTGGGCCCTGCTGGCAGGGGCAGTGGTGCTGCTCCTGGCCAATCTGGCTATCGGTACTTTCAGCTACGGAGCCAAGAACTGGATAGAGATAGGAGGCTTTTCGTTCCAGCCATCGGAACTTGTAAAGGTGGCATTTGTATGGATAGGAGCGGCTACCCTTGATGAGCTGTTCCAGAAGAAAAACCTTACGGTGTTCATATTGTTTTCCGTATACTGTTTTGGATGCCTCGGACTTATGGGAGACTTCGGAACAGCCATAATATTCTTTGTCACATTCCTGATAATATCTTTCCTGCGCAGCGGTGACTTCTCAAAACTTGTACTGATGGTGGGAGCGGCGGCAGCTGGCGGATTTATGATACTCAGGTTCAGGCCCTATATCGCCGACAGGTTTGCATCGTGGGGGCATGTATGGGACCCGGCGATAGTTGACGGCGCAGGGTTTCAGCAGACCAGGACCATGAGCGCAGCGGCAAGCGGCGGCCTGGTAGGAGTAGGGGCAGGCGAAGGATGGCTTGAAAGCGTTCCTGCAGCCGACACAGACATGGTGTTCGGCATGCTCATCGAAGAGTGGGGACTTATCATAGCTGTGCTGGCAGTCCTGTCAATAGTGACATTGTCAGTATATGCCTACAGGTCTATCTTTGCAGGAAGATCGACATTCTATACCATTGCGGCATGCGGAGCCATGTCCATGTTCATCTTCCAGACATGTCTCAATGTCTTTGGATGCGTGGATATACTGCCGTTTACGGGAGTAACCTTCCCGTTCGTGTCCAATGGCGGAACAAGCATGATGGTATCCTGGGCCCTGCTGGCATTCCTTAAAGCTGCAGACACCAGAGAGCGTGCAAGTATTGCAGTGAAGGCAGGTGGCAAGATATGAAAAAAATGGAAGGACGCGCCGTTTTGTGCCTGATACTGGCGGCGGCGCTGATGATAGGGCTGGTGTTTTTTATCGTAAGGCTTGCGGCAGATGGAGACCAGTGGGCTTCCTTTTATGCCAATCAGCATGTTTATTATGAAGGAAAACTGGCAGTAGGTTCAGTGTACGACAGGAACGGTGTGGCGCTGCTCCAAAATGACGGAGAAGGACCCCACTACAATGATGACAGCGGTATAAGGCGGGGAACCGCACATGTTGTGGGCGATGAAAATATGAATGTTTCCACAGCAGTCAATTATGTTTTCAAAAGCCAGATAATAGGATACAATTTTATAACCGGGACCAACGGCTTTCTGCTGGGCGATAACAGGGAGCTGGATCTGACCATAGATGCCGAAATATCCAAAACAGCCTATAATGCCTTAAACGGCAGGGATGGTTTTGTGGGCGTATATAACTGGCGCACAGGGGAGATAATCTGCATGGTAAGCAATCCCGGCTTTGATCCGGCAGATCCGCCGGCATCTTCAGAAGCGGAGTCAGGAACTTTCATCAATAAGGTCATCTCAGGAGCTGCAACTCCGGGATCAACATTCAAGCTTGTGACCACCAAGGCGGCCCTTGAAAATATACCGGATATAGACAACTGGACATTTACCTGCACAGGCAGCTATGTTGTAGATGGAGAAAAAGTAACATGCCAGAGGGCGCATGGCAGCGTTGATCTTGATGAAGCCCTTTCGGACTCCTGCAACTGCGCTTTCGGCGCTCTGACACTGGAGATCGGTGCTGATGCAATGAACCAGGCTGTTGAGGACCTGGGGCTGACAGGATCATATGATATAAACGGCATAAAGACCACGCCGGGATCGTTTAACTTTGACACTTACAATATAAACCTGGCATGGGCAGGCGTCGGGCAGTTTGAAGACCAGGTGAACCCTATGTCAATGATGGTATATATGGGTGCCATAGCAGGGGGCGGCCAGGCTGCTTCCCCTTGCCTGATAATGGGTACTGATGCAGATAATGTCAATCTGCTTGAGGCTGACACAGCGAGAAGGCTTCAGGAAATGATGAGGAACAATGTGCTGACCAACTACGGTGACAGCAATTTCCCTGGATTGGAGCTCCATGCCAAGTCCGGGACTGCCGAAGGAGCGAGAGGAGAACGGCCTGACGCATGGTTCTGCGGATATTCGGGGGATTATGCTTTTGTGGTGTGTGTGGAAAATGGCGGATATGGTTCCAGCGTGGCCGGGCCTATAGCCAACACTGTACTTCAGGCCATTGTCGCCCAGTAGACAGCGGAGGTGAGCGCCGCGGGCCGGACAGCCCTTTCATCTGCCGCCGGACCGGCCGGAGGCTGTCTTCGGTCCAGAGGGCTTCAATTAAGAATTTTGTAAGAATCAGATGGGCCCCTTTGTAAAAAAGGGCCCTTAATATATGGTTGTAAGGCGAAAGGAGAGCATGATAAAATGGAAAACCATAAATTCAATATCTTGGTGTGTGACGACGATAAGGAAATAGCGGGGGCCATCGAGATTTATCTCCGAAACGAAGGATATTGCGTTTTTAAGGCTTTTAATGGGGTAGAAGCCCTCGATATAGCCCGGAAGCAGACGCTGCACCTTATCATAATGGATGTGATGATGCCAAAAATGGACGGCATCCAGGCCACCATGAAGATAAGAGAAGAAAAGAACATTCCTATCATCATGCTTTCCGCCAAGTCGGAGGACTACGATAAGATCACGGGCCTAAATGTAGGAGCCGACGACTATGTGACAAAGCCTTTTAATCCGCTGGAACTGATCGCCAGAGTAAAGGCACAGCTCAGACGGTATGCCAATCTGGGAAGCATGGCGGGACGGCCTACTCAAACGGGTGTCTACAAATCAGGGGGATTGATCGTAGACGACAACGAAAAAAGGGTGACTTTGGACGGAGAACAGGTAGTCGTGACACCCATTGAGTTTGGCATATTAAAACTGCTGACGGAAAACGCGGGCCGTGTATACAGCATAGAACAGATTTATGAATCTGTCTGGAACGAGCCGGCTTACAGCCCGGAAAACACCGTAGCAGTCCATATAAGGAGGATAAGGGAGAAAATTGAGATAGACCCGAAGAATCCTCGATATTTGAAGGTGGTGTGGGGTATTGGATACAAGATTGAAAAACTATAGACGCAGGCCGGTGCTGTTGGGAGCCGGCATGACAGCAGAGTCGCTGCTTGCGGTAGGACTGCTCATAGCAGGGTCTATATTTTCTGCCATGAGCACCATGGTATGGGTTGACGAGGAGACCAGGAGCGGCATTGATGACGGATATTTCTGGTACAAGGGGGTTATTTCGGACCAGGAAAAGTTTGACTGGCTGCAAAATCTTACCGGCATAGGCTTTGTCATAGGTGCAGCCATATTTGCAGCACTGCTGGTATTTCTCATAGTCCTGGCTGGAAGGGGCTGCCGGGACGAAGAGGGAAAACCGCAGCTCACATGGTTCGACAAGATATGGAGCGAGGCTCAGATAGCTGTCGCCGTCCTGAGCATTATATGGATCGCAGACACGGTGAGGGGATGCTACGAAATCTGGATGGGCGGCCAGTGGCTTGGCATATGGGAAAACATGGGGGACCAGCTCTATAATTCCGGGATGCTCACTCCTCAGATCGAGATGACTTACGGCCTGACGGTACTGCTGGTCAACTGTTTTGTAACGCTGGCGTGCTTCTTGTCTCTGGTGAAAAAGATCAAACTCAGCCAGTTTTGGGAAAAATCCCTCTTAGGGGGGGCGTTTCTGGCAATATACAGAAGTATCAAAGGCAGCGACAAGACTTTGGTTAAGGTGCTGGTGGTCCTCATGGCTGGAGCATTTTTATCAGCGGTATGGATATTGCTGCCTGTAGTACTGGTCCTGATACTGGTGTTTGTGCCTAAGATGGTGAAAAAATTTGCTGCCATAAAAACAGGTGTGGAAGAAGTAAAGAACGGAAATCTGACATACAAGATACCTGTAGAAAAAGACGCCAAAGGCGTCATGGGGGAATTTGACAGGCTGGCTGCTGACATCAACGATATATCTCAGGCGTCCAATATCGCCATACAAAATGAGCTGAAAACGCAAAGGATGAAAACGGATCTGATATCAAATGTTTCCCACGATTTAAAGACCCCCCTCACATCCATGATCTCTTACATAGATCTGCTGAAGCAGGAAGGCCTTGACAGCCCCAATGCTCCGGAGTATCTGGAGATCATCGACCAGAAGACTCAAAGGCTCAAGGTCCTGACAGAAAACCTGTTTGAAGCAGCCAAGGCGTCTTCGGGGGCAATACCGGTCAATCTGGAACCCATCGACCTGTCATCGCTGCTGACCCAGACTTTGGCAGAACTGGAAGAAAAACTTTCTGCAAAGGAACTGGACATCCAGATACATTGCGCATGTGATGAAGCGCGGATAATGGCTGATGGCAATCTCATGTGGCGCGTCCTTGAAAACCTTTTTGGCAACATTTCAAAATACGCCATGCCAAAAAGCCGCGTGTATGTTGAAGTGAGAAATGTGGAACCAAAGAACAACGGCGCAGAGCCTATGATCCTGCTGGAAATAAAGAATATTTCCCAGGACCCTCTTAACATACCGGCAGAGGAGCTTATGGAAAGGTTCAAGCGCGGAGATGAATCCCGCAACACTGAGGGCAGCGGACTTGGGCTGGCCATAGCAAAAGATCTGGTAAAACTCATGGAAGGGATATTTGAGATCTCCATAGACGGCGACCTGTTCAAAGCAGCGGTCATGATGAAAAAGGCAGAGAATTGAAGAAGCCCGGATGCTTGCGTCCGGGCTTTTGTATGAAAAAATACGCAAAAAAGACTGGCCTCTGCCGTGCTTGGACTATCTACGGCCGGTACTCAAAACAGTCCATGAACCGCAGCTTAAACTGATTGGCCCTGTGGAGCTTGTCTATCCGTTCTTTTGTGGCCATGTCGTCTATCTGGCCGGTCCTGATGTATCTGTCCAGAACTTCATAGGTAAAGCCCAAGTTTTCTTCATCGGTTTTGGGCTGTAGCCCATCGATAGGTGTCTTGTCAACGAACATGGAAGGCAGTCCCAGCTCCCTTCCTATGGCCTTGACTTCCTGGACAGTCAGGCGGCTCAGAGGGCTGAAATCTCCGGCGCCGTCGCCGTATCGGGTGGCGTAACCCACCCAGTCTTCGCTGAGATTGCAGGTGTTTGCTACCCTGCCGTTACATGACTGGGATACAGCATAAGTGGCTGCCATACGGAGCCGTGGCGGCAGGTTTGTCACCGTCTGTACAGCTATTTCCGGCAGACTTGAACTGAGCTGCCCCATAAGAGCGTCGAAGCAATCAGCTATATTGATCTCATAAGATCTTATGCCCAGATGGGAAACCAGAGACCTGGAAACATCTATGTCAAACTGCTGGCCCTTGGGCAGCAGGACTCCGATAACCCGGTCTTTTCCCAAGGCTTCGGTGCAGAGCGCCGCAACAACAGAGCTGTCCTTTCCTCCGGAAATGGCGACGATGGCATTGCATCCGGGACCGTTAAGGTCAAACCAGTTCCTGATCCAGGCGATCACATCTTCCTTTACTTTTTTTGCATCAAATTCTTTTTTGTATTCCATGGCAAGTCCTCCTGTCATCTGTTATTATATACGATTTCCTGAAGAAAGAAAAGCAGGTCAGCGTCAGAATATGCAGGCATCATCAAAGAACTCAGGGGCATTGTCAAAGAACTTACTTCCCGGCTTGCGGCCGGAGGGTTTTTATTATATAATAGACAATAACTTCACATAAAGGACGGCATCATATAGATGAAAAGCATATACATAAAAGATCTGAAAAAAGACCAGGAACTGACGGAATTTTTCATGGCCAAAACCCTGATGATAAAAGTCGGTTCCAATGGCAAGCAATATCTGGACATCACACTGGGCGACAAGACAGGAGAAATTTCTGCGAAAAAATGGGATGTGAGCGACAGCGAGTATCCAACATTAAAGGCCATACCGGATAAGTCCATAGTAAAGATAAAAGGCCTGGTCACCGAATGGGCAGGGCAGCTGCAGCTGAGGATACAGCGCATAAGGCAGGCTGATGAGGCGGACGGCCAGCAGATGAAAGACTTTGTCAAAGCTGCGCCGGAAGAACCGCAGGCCATGTACGACTACATATATCAGATCGCGCAGTCCATGAAGGACCGGGATCTGAGGGAACTCTGCCTAAAACTCCTGACAGTAAACAAAGACAGGCTCATGTATTACCCGGCCGCACAGAAAAACCACCATGCGGAGCTGGGCGGGCTTTTGTATCATATGAAGAGGATGCTGATGACCGGGGAATGCGTGTGCAGGATCTATACAAACCTCAACCGGGATCTGGTGTGTGCGGGGGTGATCGTACATGATATTGAAAAACTCAACGAGATCATGGCCGGACCTGACGGTATAGCCACCGGATACTCCTTTGAGGGACAGATGCTGGGCCACATAATACAAGGAGTCAAGACCATTGACAGGCTTACTCTGGAACTGGGATTCCCAAGGGAAAAAGCAATTATGCTGGAGCACATGATCTTGGCACATCATTATGAGCCTGAATTCGGAAGCCCCAAGAAGCCGCTGTTTCCGGAGGCGGAAGTTCTCCACTATCTGGATATACTTGATGCGAGGATGTTTGATATGGAGGACGCCCTTGTATCTACGGAACCGGGAACTTTCAGCGAGCGGATCTGGGCTCTGGACAACAGGAGGATCTACAAAACTGCAGATGCGGAGGATGAAAAATAATGTTAGTAAAACTGCCCAAAGAAGTCCGAAAGATCATGACAGAACTGCAAAATGCCGGATTTGAGGTGTACATAGAGGGAGAGTGCATCAGAGAGTCCGTAATGGGACGCAGTCCTTATGGCTGGGACCTTATAACTGATGCGGGAATAGACCAAATGAAGGAGCTGTTTCCGGAAGCGATGGTACTCAGCGAGAAATATCAGGTACTGAGGTTTGAATATATAGAGGAGATGCCGGGGAAAGACGGAGAGACCGAAGAAAGCGGCATTATAATAGATCTGGGCAGATACAGGACAACGATGCCTGCAGGCGGGGCGCAGGACCGCACAGATCCGGGGGAGACGGCAATTAAAACCCAGCTGGCAGCAAAAGGATTTACCATTGATGCCATAGCCGAGAACCAGAACGAGATCGTCGATCCATTCGGAGGCAGGGATGATATAAAGAAAAAACTCATCCGGACTATTGGGGATCCGGACAGCTTATTCAAAAAACAGCCTATCCTGATGCTGAAAGCGGCCAGGCTGGCATCCGAGTGCGGGTTTGATCTTGACAGGCCCGTATATGAGGCGATATTGAAAAACAAAGAACTGCTGAAGGGCGCCAATGTGGACAGGATCAGAGAAGAATTTACCATGCTCCTGTCTGCGCCTGGGACAGCGGGAAAAGGCCTTGGAATACTGCTGGAAACAGGAATGGTAGCTGCCGTGATAGGGCAGGATGTGGTTGACCGGCTTTCCAAGCGCGAAGTGAACGACCTTCTTTTGCTCAGCCAGAACATCGACCGCTCCAAACCGGTTGAAGCAAGAAGGCTGGGCCTGTTTTTCACCTGTATTGACAAGAAAAAGATAAGACCTGCCATCGAAAGGCTGAATTTCGATCCGGAAACAGAACAGCACCTGATAGATGCCATTACTGATATGCCAAAGCTGTACTTTGCCGCCACCAAGCCGGCTTTGAAAAAATTCATATATCAGCATGGCATGGACCGCTATGAATATCTGTTAAACATGGAAAAGGCCCAGAGGATAGTGTTTGACTATCACACTGAGACTAAGATAAAGAGCAAGATGTATATGCTTGACGAAATACAAAGATTCAAAGAGCCTATCTTTCCGGAAGATCTGAAAGTTGACGCTGAAGATCTGATCGAAGCAGGCATATGTAAAGCGGAAAACGCAGAAAAAGTGCTGAGGATGATGACTGAAGAACTTCACACCCATCCGCGTAAAAACACCAGGGAAGAGCTTATGAAGCTGGCCAAGCTTTACAGCAAAAATAAAGTGGCCGCCGCCCTTCGCGGGATACACTGGATAAGGTAAAATAATGGATACAAAAGACAACGAAGCAACCATAACAAAAATAAGCCAGGTCACCCCGGAGGTGACCTTATTTTTACGCAAACTGGGACTGTCTGACTATTATATAATCAAGATCTTTGCCCTGGTGGGAGATGCTGCCATAGGCCTGACAGAAGACGATCCTTACTGGCTGCTGGACGAATTTCAGGGCATGAGATTTGATACGGCAGATAAGATCGCAGATACCATGGGGATCGCCAAAAACAGCCCTTTTCGTATAAGAGCTGCCGTACGCCACGGATTGGCCCTTTATGTGAACCGGGGAAATACATTTGTGCCTGCCCGTGAATTTTGCCAGCAGATAAGCGGATTTCTCGATCTGACCAGGGATGAGGTAGAGGATGTGGTTGAGGATATGGCTTTGGTGGGCGATCTTCAGCTTTCTACTCTTGCAGGAACGGAGGTTCTGTATTTTTACGGATACTACAGGACAGAATGCCAGGTGGCCGGAAAGATCGCAAGAATGGCGGAAAACACCCCAAAGCCCGTCGGAGCCAATATCAGCGCAGTCATATCAAAGGCAGAAAGCCAGAGCGGCATAAAACTCACACAGAGCCAGCGCGAGGCTGTTGAAAAGTCACTTGGACACAGCGTTTCCATCATAACAGGAGGACCGGGGACAGGAAAGACAACTATCATAAATACCCTCATAAAGATCATGGAGCAGAGCGGGCTTGATGTGGCCGTAGCGGCGCCAACAGGAAGGGCGGCAAAGAGGATAACACAGACCAGCGGCAAAGGTGCGATGACGGTGCACCGGCTGCTTGAGTATTACTATGATGAGGAAGCCAGACATATGGCTTTCGGCAGGAATCAGGACAATCCCCTTGACTATGGTGCAGTCATCATAGATGAGGCATCGATGATGGATCTCATGCTGATGGGAGCCCTTTGCAGGGCGCTGAGGGATGACTGCCGGCTGATCCTGACAGGAGATGCAGATCAGCTGCCTCCGGTGGGAGCCGGGAATGTCCTTGAGGACCTCATAAACAGCGGATATGTTTATACATCGCGGCTTTCGGAAATCTTCCGCCAGGCTGAGGAAAGCGGGATAGTCCTCAATGCCCACAGGATAAACCAAGGATCGTATCCCAAATACGGAAAGGATTTTCTGCTGGTCGAGGCAGACAAGCAAAAGGATATACTCGGAAAGATAACGGATCTGGCTGCCAAATGGCCACCTGACAAGGTGCAGGTGCTGACTCCCGTAAAAAAAGGGATCTTGGGAAGCGCCAGCATCAATGAACATTTGCAGCAGATTTTCAACCCGCCCCGGCCTGACTGCCCTGAGCTTGCATTTGGGAGCAAGATATACCGGCAGGGAGACCGTGTCATGCAGATAAAAAACAACTACAGGCTGGAGTTTAAAAGAAAAGACGGCAGCACGGGAAAAGGGATCTTTAACGGCGAAACCGGCATAATAGCAGCAGTCCATACAGATGACCGGAAAATAACCGTTTGCTATGACGACGACAGATGGGTGGAATATCCTTATGTACAGATGGACGAGATAGAACTGGCATATGCCGTAACGGTACACAAAAGCCAGGGAAGCGAATTCCCTGTGGTCATAATGCCGGCAAGCTGGTTCCCGCCGGCTCTGGCCACAAGAAATCTGCTGTATACGGCAGTGACAAGGGGACAGCGCCAGGTGATAATAGTAGGGACTGAAAGGTATGTAAATTCCATGGTCGACAACAATCAGACAGGCAGGAGAAATTCAGGACTTAGAGACAGGCTGGCAGGAATGTACGAAAATATATGAGGATGAAGAAAGGATAGGGTATATTGCTGATAACAAAAACAATCTCAGATCTGCTGTTCCCTCCGGATATATATTGCCTCTGCTGCGGTAAATATACAGGTCCGGGGAGCCGATATTCCCTTTGCAGCCATTGCATGGAAAGGATGAACTTCAAGGCGCTTCCTCTCCGTATAGAAGGCTTTGACTGGGCTGCAGCAGCCATGGGGTACGGGACATATGAGAGACGCATGATCTTTTCCCTGAAATATGACGGTAATACATATGTTGCTGTAACAGCAGCAGAACTCATACGGGATGCCATCATCCACATGACCATAGATGACATATCCTGTCCGCTCCTCAGAGCGGACATCATAACAGAAGTGCCGATAAGCTCACAGCGTGCAAGAGAAAGGGGCTTCAACCAGGCTGAGAAGATAGCAGCTCATCTTGGAGCCATGTGCGGTATAAAACATGAAAAGAAAGTCCTTTTGCGCATAAAGGATACGAAGGCCCAAAGGGCTCTGTCCCCTGATGAGAGGCGGGAAAACATGGCGGGCGCCTTTTGTGCTGCGCCTGATAAACGGGCGGCGGTCCAGGGTAAAAGAGTATTGCTGATAGACGATATATTTACCACAGGGGCTACTGCTTCAGAATGCGGCAGGGCGCTCCGGGAAGCAGGCGTGAGCGAGCTGTATTTTGCGGCGCTTCTCAATGCGGCAAACCGCCATCACCAGCAGCCGGACAGCTATGCGTGATCTGGTCGCCCATTAGGCGCCCGTTCATCACCCATTATCCAAAGAAAACATCCATTAGCATATATCATGACTGGTATGTTTTGCGGGATCGCAGGAGAGCAGGCCGGGGCAGACACATGCAGCATCATTTCCGAAATGATCTTAAATACTGGTTTTTGTTGAAATTTCAAACGGGATCAATTTATGCCATAAAGTTATAGGTCAAAAAAAGACTGATCTTTAACTTTATGGCATTTATTTTGCATATTTCTTTTGCGACACATTAAAGAGCTCGTTTCCAGAGCAGTTTGTCTTTGGTACGGACTGTTGGAGATACAGGAGGAAAACAAGTGATCCATTGAAATCAGCTTGCATATTATCCGCCAGATGATAAAATAAGAAGAGCCGCCCGGGTCTGTGGTTGAAAGTCCAGGCCAGGTACGGGCAAAAGGACCCACGTAAGCCGGCCGGAGACAGGCCGGTGATCATGGCGTACCTTAGAAGTAAGTCCTCCGCAAAGCGGGCAAAGGCAGGTGTGGGGTCAAAGACCAGGTCAGTCAAACGGCTTATAAATTCATAAAAAAGAGGCTGTTTCAAATCAGAGACAGCCTCTGTAAGTTTGTCTGCTAGATGATAAATCCGGCAATTATGTATATTACTCCTGCTATAGCGCAGAAAGAAAGGGTGTACGGCAGCTGGCTGTTGATGTGTGCAGGTATTTCGCACTTAGTTGCTGAACATGCCACAACTGTTGTATCGGATATAGGCGACGACTGGTCTCCGAAAAGTCCGCCGCTCCATACAGCGCCTGCCATCAGCGGGATATTTACATCCATGGTGAAAGCCATAGGCATAACCAGAGGAAGCACTACAGCCATAGTTCCCCATGAACTTCCCGTTGAGAAAGCTATTACCATAGCTATAAGGAAGGTAATGAAAGGAAGCAGTGACGGGCTGAGAATGCTGGAGAAAGCATTGGCCAGATATTCGCCTGTACCCAGTGTTGTAACTAAGCCGCCAAGGCCGAGGGCAAATGTAAGTATGATTATAGCAGGGAGCATCCCTACCCAGCCTTCATATAACCAATGGCTGGCTTCTGCAAAAGTGAGATGTTTTTTTACCAGAATCATTACAAACGCTATGGCTATTCCTGAAAGTACACCCCACAGGAATGAGCGCATTCCTGCGCCGTTGAGGATGTTGCCGTCTCCGGTGAAGTACATTCCGACGATAGTGACTACTATCATCGATAATACAGGAAGGATAAGCAGTAAGCAAGAAGCCTTTTTGTCCTCCAGCTGATCTGTATCATATGATTCTGATACGATGGCATTTTCCTTGGCAGTTCTCAGCTCCGCTTTTTTCATAGGACCGAAATCTTTGCCTGCTAATATAAGTATAGGGCACATAAACACGGCTATGATTACGTAAAAAGACAAAGGAATAGATTGAACCATGACACCGGCAGCGTTTTCTACCCCGGAATTTTCAAGGCATGCTATCATGTAAGCGCCCCAGCTGCTGAGAGGTATAAGAGCGCATACAGGAGCAGATACGGTATGCACGATATAACATTGTTTCTCCGGAGAGGTCAGGTATTTGTCATTGAGAGGCTTCATGATAGTACCGGCAATCAGGCTGCTCATGTTGGCAGACACAAATACTATCATACCTATTACCCAAGTTATGAAATTAGCTGCTTTTTTTGATTTGATAAGGGAAGTTCTGACTGTAAGAACATCGATGAAACCGTTGACTCCTCCGGCTTTTTGAATCAATAAAATCATACCGCCCATTAAAGATATGGCAAGCATGGTTGTGATATTGCTTGAATCGGCGAAAACGGTGGTGACGGAAGCTATTACGCCGTCTATGCCGGCAAGTGGGTTACCGCCGGCTATGATGGTGTTTCCGGCTAGAAGGCCAAGCAATAGAGACACATATACGTTTTTTGTTGTCAAAGCTAAGCCTACGGCGATAACAGTAGGAACTAATGATAATATTCCATATTCCATTTTTTTCTCCTTTCATATAACTTAGAGAAGTATCAAAATAGATGAAGCGATAAGAACGATATGTACCAAAAGCGAAAATGTCTTGTGATTCACTTTTTTTAAAGCTAAATTGCCGATTAACATTCCAAGAATGACAGCAGGCAGAAGATATAAGGCACCTTTGGTGGATTCTGAGGGAATTCCGGATGTTACCCATTGGCTGATTAAAAGAAATCCGTTGATGAAAACCCAATATCCGGCCAGCGTGCTGCGAAGCTCATTTTTATCATCTATGGTCTTTGTCAGAAAGGCGACCAGCAAAGGTCCTCCTATGCCGAAAGACGTCTGTAATGCTCCGCTGCCTACAGGAAATATATAATGCCATAATTTCAATCCTTTTTTAACTATACCGGTTCTTATGCGATATATTTCTATGGAAGAATTGATGGCGATGAACAGAGCGAGCCCTAGTTTTACATATGCAGCAGGCAATCTTTCCAGAAACAATACTGATAACAAGGTTCCGGCTGAACATGCTAAAAGCAGTGATAGAATAAGCTGCTTCTTGTTAACGCTTTTTCTTTGCTTTATTAAGATATATATGCTCTGTGCAAAAGTGAAAGCCCAGACTATCGGTGTAAAAATTTCTTTCGGTATGAAAAACAGTGAGAAAGGCAGACAGAACAAAGATGCTCCAAAGCCTGTTATCTGCTGTTCAAAATACCCTAAGAAAAAAATTATAGATAGACAGCATAGGGAAAACAGAGACAATTCGCCGCTCATGTACTAACCTCTCTTCAGGAAGGCGGTGCAGCAGTGCATTCCTCCCCATGCTTTTACCACTTCGTCAAACTGAACAGTGTGGACCTTTACTCCGTTTTTATCTAAAATTTCAGCCGAAATATCGTTTCCGGCAGGCATTACAACTTCATTAGGAGCAATAGCAACAAAGTTTACGCCAAAGCCTTCTTTACATTCTTTAGTATCAGGACATTCCAGTATCTTGAATCCACGCTTCCTAAATACATCCACCACGTTGTATGGGACTTGTGAAGGATACATATATAGAACGTCCGGACCTGCGATATTGAAAACTCCGTCGATATGAGCTTGACCGCAAGGAGTCTGCATATATATAACCTCTTCCACACCTATCCTTCTAAGTTCTGTCTCTACCTGCTCAGCTCCGGCCTTGTTGGTTCTGGCTCCGACAGCTAAAATGACAGTTTTCCTGTCAACCCACATAACATTTGCGCCTTCAAAATAGCCGTCAGCGTTGATGGTTTTGATAATAGGGATATCCATCTTTGAAACTGTACGGGCAACAGCGACTTCTTCACCTCTGCGGGCTGCCATAGCCGGACGACAGATAATGGCGCCTTCCGGAGTCATCAAAAGCAGGTCTCTGCAGAATATTGCATTAGGTCTGTCTGTTCGCTGATTTTCAACGTAACATACAGTGATCCCATGAGAACGGTAAAAATCGGCAAGGGCATCATGTTGTGCTCTGAACCTTTCTGGGTCTACCTGAGTACGAAATCTTACCTCTCTGAAGTCAAAGTCGTCTATTTCGGGACCGGGCCTATGCATAAGTACTACCTTTAATGTGTCGTATTCAGAGGATACTCCCCATTCGCCCCAGTACTCCTGCATATCGTTTTCAAACCAGGTTTCTTTGGGAAACCATTTGTCACCTCCCAACGGATTGAAAGCGAAATTTGTTTTTGTGTTATCCATTTTATTTCTCCTTTCTGGCTTTTAAATTGACCTTTTCCGAGTTTTGAATTTATGGATTAGCAAATGATGTGCCAATAAGGAATAGCCGTATTTCAATGATTTGGGAAAGTGATTTTACAGGAATATTGATTTTTGTAAAATAAATTTTTTCGCCTTGTAAAAATATTGTGCGATGATAATATATTTATATAAAGAGGGAAAGACATGTTATCAAAGTATATTGAAAAAACCAGCAAATTGTATAAGAATATAGACGGCTTGGCAGTAGTAGATAAGAGAGGGATAATATGCCACTATGTTTGCCATCGTCCGGATATTAGTAAGCTTACGGAAGACATCGTACTAAACAAGCACGTAACTGAAGTTTGGCCTGACCTTGATGAAAACACCAGCACTTTGCTTACTGTGCTCAGAACAGGAGAGCCTATAATCAATAATTTCCAGGAGTACACCAACTGTGCCGGCGTAAGGATAAAAGCCATCAATACCACTATGCCCCTTAACAACTCAGAGGGTGATATAATAGGCGCCATAGACGTGTCTGTATATGTGGATAACAAAGAAAAAACCTTGAGCTTAGCCATGAACGATTCTTTTAGACCACAGAAATTGTTTACTATAGACGATATCATTACCCAAGATCCTGTTATGATTGAACTTAAACAGAATATCAGCCATGTAGCCATGACTAATTCTTCCGTGTTGATATATGGCGAGACAGGAACAGGCAAGGAGTTGGTAGCTCAATCTATTCACAGCGCCAGCCGGAGAAGCGGCAAGCCCTTTGTGGTTCAAAACTGCGCAGCCATCCCGAACACTTTGCTGGAGAGCCTTTTGTTTGGAACAGTAAAGGGAAGCTATACCGGCGCGGAAAACAGAAAAGGGTTGTTTGAACTGGCAGATGGGGGTTCCCTGTTTTTAGATGAGATAAATTCTATGGACCCCAACATGCAGAGCAAGATTTTAAGGGCTTTGGAGGAAAAGAAAGCGAAACGAATAGGGGGAGAAACAGAAATATCTTTTGATGTGCGTATAATTTCTGCCGTTAACGAAAAGCCGACAAATCTGTTGTCTAAAAGTCTCATTAGAGCAGATTTGTTTTACAGGCTGTCTCCTGTACAACTGATGTTACCTCCCCTTAGAGAAAGAAAAAATGATATAGCTCTGTTGGCAGATTATTTTATAAGGTATTTCAACAGGACTATGCATAGGAACATTCTGGGCATATCTGATGACGCATTGGAACTTCTTTGCAACTATTCTTGGCCCGGTAATGTTAGAGAACTGAAAAACATAATCGAGGGCTGTTTCAATATCGTCAACGATGGCTTTCTTACAAAGGATGATATACCTCCTTATCTGGTTTCATCAATAAAATATCATAACAGCATATCTATCAAAGATGATGACTCTCGTTCTCTGGATGAAAAGGTCAGAGCTTTTGAAAAGGAATTGATTTTAGATGCTCTAAGGGCAACCCCCTCGATGTCTGCAGCTGCCCGCGCACTGCGCATTACAAGGCAAAATTTAAGATATAAGCTGGAAAAATACGATATAGATTTGTAATAAAGGAAAGACGGAAAATGAATTAGGACGTTAAGAAAATGCCATTGATATCAAAGAGTGTTTTTAGATTGTTAAACTTCATGCAAAATTCGTTTTAATTTCATATAATGTATGCTATAATAAAAGAAAAGCTTAGGAGGTCATCATTATGAAGATCATCGTAACAGGTAAGAACATCAATGTGAGTGATAAGATTCAGGCCGCCATTGAGAAAAAATTCGATAAGTTCGGCAAATATTTTACCGACGATATTAAAGCCAATGTTGTGATACATCCTGAAAAGGCTAAGGTAAAGATGGAGACTACCATTGTAGCCAGGAATACTATTTTCAGGGCAGAGAACGTCTCTCAAGACATCTTTGACTGTATCGACATAGTAGCAGATAAGCTTACCAGGCAGATTTCAAAGTATAAGGACAAGATGATCAAAAGGAACAAATCCAATGAGTCGGTGAGATTTGAAATGATCCCTGAGATGGAAGAAGCAGAAGAGCAAGAGGAGAAAAAAGTTGTCAAAAATAAAAAATTCCATCTTACACCAATGACTGTAGATGAAGCGATTTTACAGATGGATCTGCTCCAGCATGATTTCTTCGTATTTCTCAATGTCGAGACCGACAGTGTAAGCGTGGTTTACACAAGGGCTGACGGTGACTATGGAGTTCTGGATACAACTTATTAATATTATTATAGACGGAGGATGCGCCTCCTGCAGCGGGTTCGCCCGCTGCGGGAGGCTTTTTGCATTTACAGCACGCCAATAAGAAATGAAATTATTACACAGCAAGCGTGATGCGGAGCGCAATTATTGATTGATTTGAGTTGATGATACTTTTTTCGTAAAAGCGTGATACAAAGTATACAAAAAATTGAAAAAAGTATGATGCCGTCATACTTTCTTACGAAAAAGTGATACTTTGTATCACGCTTTTTCTTTATATGTATCATATATGTCTGCAGATGCAATTTGTTTTAGCATCATAGCGTAGGTATGAAAAATTTCGTCAGGTACGGTTGCCAGGCAGAGTTATAAAATCCCCCCCCAGAACAGGCGCGCAAAATTTCTTTACAAAAAAATAAAAAAATCTTTCAAAAGAAAAATTTCTTTACAAAAAAACAAGCAAAAAAGCATGAAAAACGACGAAAAATTAGCGTTTGTATAGAAAAATACATAAATTTTGCAGGTTCTTTTGCTAAAAAAATTATGGCACGGTTATTGCTTTTATAATCTATGTCATAATAAAAAATCATAAACGGGAGGCAAAACAATGCAAAATTTAAAAAACGCTTACGTGTTAGACGCGTGTATTTGGCCTGAAAATGGTAGATTTAAAGGCATGACTGAAGATTACAAAGAGTCTCTTATGGACGCGTGCTTCTTAACATTAGACGGAACGGACTTTAGGACGGGAGTTGAATGTTTGGGAGAAGTATCAAAGCTTACTGACGACCCGACAGAAAAAATTAAGATTGCCAGGACTTATGATGATCTTATGAGAAACAAAGCTGAAGGTTACAAATCACTCATCTTGTATTTCCAAGATCCGGCTCCACTGGAGAATAAGATTCACGTGGCAAAAGCCTTTTATGAAATGGGTGTTAGAGTAATCCAAATGTCGTATAACAAAGGCGGATACATAGGAGGCGGCTGTGTAGAAGGCGGCGATTACGGATTGACGGATTTCGGTAAGAGCCTCGTAAAGGAATTCAATAACATAGGCATGCTTATCGACCTTTCTCATTGCGGACCTAAAGTAGTGTCTGACGTTCTGGAACTGAGCGAAAAACCGGTTACCATCGGACACACCTGCTGCAAAGCAGTAGCTGACAGCCCAAGAAACAAAACTGATGAACAACTGAAGAGATTGAAAGAAAACGGTGGTGTTGTGGGACTGACTCCATGGGCTCCTATCTGCTGGAAGCGCAAAGAGAATGTTCCGCCGACTATCGAAGATTATCTGGATCACGTATGCCATGCCGTAGAAATCGTGGGTATTGATCATGTTGGATTTGCCAGCGACAACAATCTTGACCATGCCTCAGATATTGCAGGCATACAGTGGCAGGGAGCGCTTTTCGACCTGATTGCAGGAGTGTACAACAAAAACGTAGGCACTGATCCTAAAGAAAGACATGCCCTTGGATTTACAGGCGTTTTGGATATCCAGAACCTGGTAGATGGCATGAGAAGAAGAGGCTTTAACAATGAAGAAATTGAGAAATTCCTCGGAGGCAATTTCTTAAGAGTAATAAAAGAAGTTTGGAAATAATCGCTCTATTTAATAAGGAGATTAAAAATGGAAAATACAGAAAAAAAGAACAACATGACAGGAACCAAGGCCCTGATAATCATGATTGCTTCAGCTGCGGCTATCTTCCTGGGCGCGTTGGTCATAAAATCACCTACAGTGGTGAATCTTATAGTAGCAGGCCTTGTGGCCATATTCCTCTCTATGATTTGGGGAGTAAAGTGGGATGACATTCAAAACGATATTTTGGATTTGGCTAGAAGAATGTTCCCGGCCATTTTAGTGCTAATTTTTGTAGGTATGCTTATAGGCGTATGGATAGCCAGTGGAACGGTTCCTATCCTCATATATTGGGGTCTGGAACTTTTAACACCTAGATTCTTCCTCGTTATCGCCTGCCTTACATGTTCTGTAATGTCGCTGATGACAGGTACGTCATGGGGTACGGTTGGAACTATAGGTATCGCTTTTATGGGAATAGCTCAGGGGCTTGGAGTTCCGGAATCATATACAGCCGGCGCAGTGCTGGTTGGAGCTCTCTTCGGAGATAAATTGTCACCTATGTCAGACACTACCGTTCTTGCGCCTGCAGTATCAGGAACAGATGTTATGAGCCATGTAAAATATATGTTGTGGACCACTGTTCCAAGCTATACTATTTCTCTTATCTTCTTCTTCGTAGTCGGACTCCAGTTTGATCACGGCAGCGTAGAGACAGAGGAATATGCTCAGATACTTGCAACCATACAGTCCGAGTTCAATTTAAATCCTATATTGATCCTGCCTCCTATTGTGGTCCTGTTTATGATTTTCAAGCAGAAACCGATAATACCTTCCTTTGCTGTAGGCATAGTTTTAGGCGTTATATTTGCAATGATATTTCAAGACTATAGTCTGGCTGACGTGCTTACGGCATGCAACAGCGGATATGCCAGGACTACAGATATAGAGGTAGTAGATACCATGCTTTGCAGAGGAGGCATAAGCAGCATGTTAAGCTCCGTGGCTATAGTAATCGCGGCAGCAATTTTCGGAGCACCACTTAAGACATCCGGAGTAATAGACTTCGCTGTAGCTAAGATCATGAAGGTTGCCAAGAGCCAGAGAAGCGTTCTGCTTTGCTCCTATTTCTTCCATATGTTCCTGATTTTGACTATAGGCGGATACTATACTACATTCTCAATGGCCGGTCCTGTACTGCAGCCACTGTATGAAAAATACGGACTTGACAAGGTTAACCTTTCAAGATGTCTGGAGGATACAGGAACAACGTTCTCGCCTCTGGTACCATGGTGCAGTAACGGAGTTTACTTTACCAGTACTTTGGGAGTTTCATATAGCGCTTATGCGCTTACCACGCCTATGTGCTGGCTCTGCGTTGTATTTGCTTTAATATACATTATCACCGGATTCAAGATTAAACAGGCTCCTAAGAAAGAAGAAGCTGAAGCCTAGGCTAAAAAATTCGTGAAAAAATTCAAGCTTATTCAAGGCAGTTAATTTATTTTCGATGATTATGGGACTGTCACATTAACGATAATTTATCGTTAATGCGGCGGTCTCGCTCAGACCGTAGACAAACCCCGCATAGATTGTATGAATGTCCGGGGTTTTCTTTTACTTTTTCTTTTCGTACGTTGCAGGCGTGAGAAGAAGCAAATCTTCCTGCGCTGATAAAATTTGTTTATTTTTGAAATTTTGTCAGCGAATTTCCATAAAATG
>ENA-ORNG01000227-ORNG01000227.1-human-gut-metagenome-genome-assembly--contig:-NODE-227-length-55078-cov-5.772622_pt1 | contig 55078 bp, 52 predicted proteins | sample MGYA00242113_ERZ509018 | MGnify/ENA primary metagenome ERZ509018 (study PRJEB26280, sample SAMEA2338711) | human gut metagenome | biome: human gut; feature: human-associated habitat; material: faeces... | reverse complement strand
AACGACAACACAAGGAGTTTGTCAAGCAAAAACTCCACAACAACTTGACACGGCCGGGGATAAGTATAAAATTGACAAATCGCTCGTTATGATTTACACTTAAAGAAAACAAAAAACAAGTTATCGCACACATAGGAGAAAAAAATGCTTATAACTATTCTGTATTGCGCACCGATAGTCCTGTCTGTGGTTGCTCTCATATTCTGTCTGATAAAAGGTTTCAACAAAGTAGCCTTTTTTACTTCGGCAGCGGTGTCCATGGTCATAGAGATGTTTGTGGTAAAATATGTTTCCAATTCGTGGTACATGTTCCTGTTCTCACTTTTCGTGCCTATGGCTGTACTCTATACCGGATTCTCACTGTACATGTCGCTGAAAGAAGGCAAGACCAGCGGTAAGAAAACAAAGGGAGGCAGATAATGGACAATCCTTTATATTCGATGTTCCTGTTCGGAGTTATAATGATCGCACTGACTGTGCAGCTCATAATCGCCGGTCTGATAATCAGGAGAGGCAAGTCCGCATGGCTTACGGACATGCAAAAAAGAAAAGGGGCTGCCCTGCCGCATTATTGCCGGTTATTCGGCAACAAGCTCATACTGCTGGGACTTATCGCGGCGGTATGCTCATATATGGCTATGACATCAACTGAGGTGAACCTGAGGCCAATAATAGTTTTCGGCATAGGACTGGTACTCGTGGCTATCCTCATGATAATAGATTACAGGCGCTGCTCAAGGTAAGGAAACAGGAGGGCAATTATGTTGGATATCTTGATCGTTTCAGGAAAATATCCGGATTATGAATCCGGCACATTGGTGGAGGCCAATATCGGCATCACAGGCGAAAAGATCACTTATGTGGGAAAGGAAAGGCCTGAAGCAAAGGAAGTAATTGATGCCAAAGACAGAGTGGTATCGCCCGGCTTTATCGACATCCACATGCACGAAGAAAATATTAAAGAAGGCGACAAGTGGGTCATCTCCAATATGATGGCCAAGCAGGGCGTGACTACGGCAGTAGGAGGCAACTGCGGCAAGATCAAACAGCCTCTCAAAGATTTCAAAGCCATGATAAAAAGGCTGGGAGGCAGTCCTGTCAACTATATCCTCTGTACGGGATACAACTATTACCGTTATGATGTGCTGGGATTCGGCCATTATGACAAGACCGAAAAGGATGTATGGGACAAGATCAGAGAATACATGAAGGAAGACCTTGCTGAGGGAGCGTTCGGCATTACCTTCGGCATAGAATATGATCCCGGCCTGACCATAGAAGAGATCAAATATGCCACAAATGTCAGCGATGATCCCCATCTGCTGATCGCAGCCCATTACAGAGAGGACGGAGCTCTGGCACCTCAGGCTGTACAGGAGATGATAGACATACAGGAATCCATGGATAAAAAATTCCAGGTATCCCACCTGTCATCATGTGCGGCGCTCGGAAAAATGAAAGAATGCCTCGATATGATAAACGAGGAGAATGCAAAGAATCCTAAGTTTAACTTCGATACATATCCGTATAATGCTTTTTCCGCATCCATAGGCTCGACTGTATTTGATGAGGGATGCTTTGAATGGTGGGGAAAAGATTACGGGGACATCATGCTGACCATGGATCCGTATAAGAATGTCCGCTGTACAAAAGAAATCTTTGAGGATGCCAGGAAGAATTATCCGGGTATGTATGCTGTAGCCTTTGTCATGAACGAGGACGAGATAGCTGATGCGGTGGCAAACCCTATCGGAATGGTCGCCTCAGACGGCATACTCAATAACGGTAACGGTCATCCGAGAGCTGCCGGTACTTTCCCAAGGGTACTTGGCAAATATGTCAGAGAAGAAGGACGGTTAGATCTGATAACCGCCCTGAAAAAGATGACTCTTGAACCGGCAAAACGGCTGGAGATAGACCACAGAAAAGGCATCATCAAAGAGGGAGCTGACGCGGATATAACAATATTTGATCCTGACACCATCATCGACGGGCCTGAATTCGGCAACATAGATGTACCTAACAGGGGGATAGACTATGTCATCGTAAACGGAAAGATTGCGGTCAAGGACAATCAGATGCTGACGCAGCAGGCCGGAAAGTTCATTTCTTATTTTGAGAAATAACGGATATCAACAGTGCTCCCATCTTATCAGGGAGCACTGTTTTTATATTACTGTTTTACAGGAGGTATTATGTTAGATCTACTTATTGTTTCCGGAAAGTATCCGGATTTTGAAAGCAACCAGTTAAAAGAAGCAAACATCGGTATCACAGGAGAAAAGATAACCTACATAGGCAGTGATAAGCCTGAGGCAAAGCAGGTCATCGACGCTGCCGGGCAGATAGTTTCTCCAGGGTTTATCGACATCCACATGCATGAAGAAAAAGTCAGCGAAGGAGACAAGTGGGTGATCGCAAAGATGATGGCGAGACAGGGAGTCACCACGGCCATCGGAGGCAACTGCGGCGTTATGAACCAGCCTGTCAGAGAGTTTAAAGCCATGATGGAAAGGCTCGGAGGCTGCCCTGTCAACTATGCGATCATGACAGGATATAACTATTACAGGAACACCGTGCTTGGTTTTGAACACTATGAAAAAACTGACAAGGCTGTGTGGGACAAGATCAGGGAATATATGCGAGAGGACCTTAAAGAAGGAGCCTGCGGGATTTCTTTCGGCATAGAATATGATCCGGGCCTGACTACGGAGGAGATCAAATATGCAGTCGGCGTAAGCGATGACGACGGATTGCTGCTTTCTGCCCACTACAGAGCAGACGGCGACCAGGCTGCCGCAGCCATAAAAGAGATGATAGAAATACAGGAATCCACAGATAAGCCGTTCCAGGTATCTCATCTTTCTTCATGTTCAGCCATGGGGCAGATGCAGGAAGCCCTCGACCTTATCAACGAAGAACATGCAAGGAATCCTAAATTTAACTATGATACATATCCGTACAACGCCTTTTCCACTTATATAGGCTCAACGGTATTTGAGGACGGCTGTTTTGACAGCTGGGGAGGAAAAGACTACAGCGACATCATGCTGACAGAAGAACCATATAAAAATGTACGCTGTACAAAAGAAATCTTTGATGATGCCAGAAAAAACCACCCGCAGATGCTGGCAGTGGCCTTTGTCATGAATGAGGACGAGATAACCCAGGCCATAACCAATCCCATAGGCATGGTAGCTTCAGACGGGATAATAAGCAACGGCATGGGCCATCCGAGAGCTGCCGGCACTTTCCCAAGGGTACTGGGCAAATATGTCAGAGAAGAAGGCAAGCTGGATATGATGACAGCGTTGAGAAAGATCACGCTGGAACCGGCCAGGAGGCTCAGATGGGAAGGCAGAAAAGGCGAGATAAAGCTTGGCGCTGACGCTGATATAACGATCTTCGATCCTGAGACCATAATAGACGGTCCGCAGTTCGGCAACATCGACATCCCTAACAAGGGAATCGGATATGTGATCGTAAACGGCATGGTGACAGTAAAGGATAACGAATTTTTGACAGAAAAGTCGGGAAGGTTTATTTCTTATCTGGAAAAATAGGCACGAGCCTGGGAGAGAGAAATGCTGGACATATTGATAACCGGCGGCAGATATCCTGATTACGGAGAAGGCAAGTTCAAAAGGGCCAATATAGGCATAAGAGACGGAAAGATAGCATATATCGGCGTACGGACACCGGAAGCCGCACAGACCATAGATGCGCGGGGACAGATAGTATCTCCCGGATTTATCGATATCCACATGCATGAGGAAAACCTGTGTGAAGGCGACAGGTGGATAATATCCGAGATGATGGTCAAACAGGGAGTTACGCTGGCAGTGGGAGGCAACTGCGGCAGGATGAAGCAGCCTGTAAGAAAATTCAAGGATCTCATCCGAAGGCTCGGAGGCTGCCCTGTCAATTATGCTCTCCTGTCGGGATATAACTATTACCGTCACAATGTTCTGGGCTTCGGCAGTTATGAGGAGACAGACAGGACGGCCAGAGACAGGATCAGAGAGTACATGCTCATGGATCTTGATGAGGGAGCTTTCGGGATTTCCTTTGGCATTGAGTACGATCCGGGGCTCACCCTTGATGAGATCCTTTATGGAATGGCCCTGAATTACGATGAACACCTTCTTGTGGCGGCCCATTACAGATACGGCGGCCCGCCGGCGGCAGATGATATCAGGGAAATGATCCGGATACAGGAGGGGACAGAGAAAAAATTCCAGCTGTCCCACCTGTCATCATGCGCGGCATGGGGCTGTATGACGGAATGTCTGAGACTCATACATGAGGAACATGCAAAGAACCCCAGGTTTAACTTTGATACCTATCCATATAACGCATTTTCCACTTCAATAGGCTCGGCGGCCTTTGACAATGGAAATCTGCAGTCCTGGGGAAAAGACTATGGCGACCTTATGTTGACGGCGGAACCTTACAAAAATGTCCGCTGTACAAAAGAAATCTTTGACGATGTCAGGAAGAACCATCCTCAGATGCTGGCAGTGGCCTTCGTGATGAACGAAGAGGAGATCATCGGGGCAATGGCCGATGAGATCGGCATGATAGCATCCGACGGCATAATAAATAACGGTCTTGGACATCCGAGGGCCGCAGGTACTTTTCCAAGGGTGCTGGGAAGATATGTCAGAGAGGAAGGAAGGCTGGATCTGCTGACGGCTTTGCAAAAAATGACGCTGGAGCCTGCCAGACGGCTGGAACTTGACCACAGAAAAGGCATCATAAAAGAGGGAGCCGATGGGGATGTGACCATATTTGACCCGGACACCATAACCGACGGCCCGACTTATGATGATATCAGCATACCCAACAGAGGTATAAGCCATGTGATAGTCAACGGAAATGTGGCGGTCAGAGATAATGAGATACTCTGCCTCTCAGCAGGCCGGTTCATTTCTTACAAAGACCGATAGCCGCCATGATGGCGCTCACGCCTACTCCCGCAAAAAGAGGGTCGAAGCTTTCAATGAAGAAATTGCCTGCAAACACGACTGCCGGGCCGGCAATTATGGCTGCAAGCATATAACGGGAGCTTACAGGTTTTTTGATAAAAAGGACGCACATCAGCGGAACGAATAAAACGGCGCCCCTGAGGGCCATGGACATGAAGCTGAAATCAAGGATTATGCCGCCTGCTTCTCCTGCAGAGATAAGGGCTGCTGACAGGAGCAAGAGGATGATGATCCTGCGGATTGAAAACAGCTTTTGAACATGGCGGCTCAGGGCTGTTTTTTTGTCCAGAAGATCACGCCTTATGGTGGTGGCAACTCCAAGAGCAAGACCTGAACCTGTGCCGATCACTGCTATCAGCAGAGCTGCTGTGATGATCCCTCCAAGGGCAGGAGGCAGATATTGGGTGATGAAATATGTAAAAGCATATTTTGCATCGGGAAGATCAGGGAAATTAACCCTCATATAAAGACCGACCAGGATACCGCCGATACCTATGGGCGGCACCAGTACGGCGCTGACCAGCGCACCGCAGCGTGCAGCCCTGTCGGTCCTGCCTGCAAGGCATGCCTGGGCATAGGTCTGAGTAGATACGATCCCCAGTATGAGGGAGGCTCCTGCGCCGAGGTCGGTGCTGATACCCCGTGCAAACAGGCTGAAATATGCGCCTTTATCCAAAACCGGATCATTAACGATGTTTGATATGCCGCCAAACATATATAGGGCATACATGCCTGCACCTATGGAAGCCACATAAAGGAGAACGGTCTTAAGGATGCCCACGCTGCCTATGCCGTCTATGCCTCCGGACAAGGCGTACAGGATCATTAGAAGAGCAGCTGCAATGAGCTCTGCTGCCGGATCTGCGCCGGGCATGAAGAGGGACAGGATCGATGTGGCGGAAAGGAGCTGAGCCATCAGATTGATATATGTACCGGCCGATGACAGGACAGCAGCCAAAGAACCGGCATTTTGTCCATAGCGGGCAGAAATCATGCCCGTCAGAGTATCGCATCCCTGCCGGCGCAAGGGCGATACGAAAAAAACACCCATGAGCAGACATCCTATGCCTCCTCCCAGGGTGAACCACCATGCAGACATGCCAAAGTGATATGCCAGCTGGGCGGTACCTATGGTCGAAGAACCTCCCACAAGAGTGCCTATGATGGTACCCGAAACGACGGCAGCTTTGCATGTCCTGCTGTTTTCAGCAGAGCCTCTGTGCTTTATCCCCATATAAATGCTAAGACCTGCCAGGATTACCATTGTTGCAAGAAATCCCGCCGTAAAACCTGATCCCATTGAAATTATACCGCAGACCTTTCTCTATATTTCTTTCTCATGGTTATCTTTTAGACTGATCTCTTCAGAGACCTTCTGCATGAGGAGATCCATCACATCCTGAGAATTTTCCAGCTTGCCGCTGCTTATGAGCCATGCCGTACCGCTGACCATTGCAGAAACAGAAAAAAGCAGCATAGTTTCGTCGGAGCGGCCGTCCCGTTTGCAGAGAGCCCGTATCTCGTCGGTGATAGAAGGGGTGAAAGACTGTCCGCCCATGCTGTACAGCGGATTGGCCAGTTTGAACCTTACATTGGCGGCACACAGCCGGGGGATCCTTTCACAGGGATCGTCAAAGGAGGCGACTATCTGACGGCTCAACCTGTTCCATTTTTCATCTATATACTGGATGGTAGCCTGGATAAATTCTTCTTTATTCTTAAAATGCTTATAAGGAGCTGCACAGCTTGCTCCACAGGCAGCAGCTACCCGGCGGAGAGAAAAGTCCTCTGCTCCGTGGGCTGCGATCTCATCTATCCCGGCTGAAAGGAGTTTTTCTTTTAATATTTTTGTTCTGTCTGTATCTGTCATTCAGTCCACCTCAATAGTTAATACCGTTAACCGTATTATAATATTTATTTTCATCCATGGCAATATTTTTCGGCAAAATGTTGACTTTACACGCATAAAACGCTATAATCCATTATAGTTAACAGTGATAACTTGCGAGGTGGCAAATGACAGACAACAAATCCGATCAACTGAAAAAAATAAGGAACAAGATAACGGAAACCGACGACAAGATGGCGGAGCTGTTCCGTCAGCGAATGGAACTTGTCAGACAAGTAGGAGAGTATAAAAAAGAAAACGCTCTGCCTGTTTATGATCCGGAAAGAGAAAGACAGGTGCTGATGATGGGGGCAGACCGCATAGAAGACCCCAATATCAGAGCCCATTATATGAATTTTCTGGAAAGCGTCATGGCCATTGCCAGAAGGTACCAGGGAACGATACTTGAAGGGCTGAAAGTTGCTTACAGCGGAACGGAAGGCGCCTTTGCCCACATAGCGGCCTGCAGGATATTCCCCACAGCCCGCAAGATAGCTTATAACGGATTTAAAAAAGCTTATGAAGCCGTTGAAAGCGGAGAGTGTGACTGCGCTGTCCTGCCTGTGGAAAACAGTTTTGCAGGAGATGTGGATCAGGTCAACGACCTGATGTTTTCCGGCACACTTTTCATCAACGGAATGTATGACCTGGCCGTTACCCACGATCTCCTCGGCCTTGAGGGGGCGACGATCAAAGATATAAGGACAGTGGTGAGCCATCCACAGGCCCTTTCCCAGTGCGCAGCTTTCATAGAAGACCACGGGCTCAAACAGGCCGACTATTCCAATACCGCTCTTGCAGCCGAGCATGTGAAGGAGCAGAATGACAAGAGCATTGCCGCCATCGGCAGCGCAGAGTCAGCCAAATTGTTCGGGCTTGATGTCATCGCCAGGAGCATAAACGACGACAGGACCAACACAACAAGATTTGCTGTGTTTTCCAGGGCTGACACCAGAGATGCAAACCATGGGGGCAAACCATATTTTTCACTGCTGTTCACAGTAAGAGATGAAGCAGGTTCACTGGCCCAGGCCCTTAACATCATAGGCAGCCATGGTTTCAACATGAGGACTTTAAGGTCAAGGCCGATGAAAGAACTGCTGTGGCACTATTACTTTTATGTGGAAGCAGGCGGAGACATATATGGCCAGGAAGGCCAGGAATGCTTTAAAGAACTTCAGAGCTGCTGCGACAAGATAAAGATCGTAGGCTCATACACCAACCTTCACGATCAGGAGACAGAAAGATGAAGATACCGGTAAACTTAGGAAAAGACAGCTATGACATAGTTCTTTCAAGGGGGATCCTTGACAGGGCGGCAGAAGTGCTGAGCCTTGACCGCAAAGTCATGATCGTCACCGATGACGGTGTTCCCGGCCAGTATATCCAGAAGATAGCTGGATCCTGCCAGGAGCCGCATATTTTCAAGATACCATCTGGTGAGACATCCAAAAGCCTTTCAAATTTTGAGGCTCTGTGCAGAGCCATGCTCATGGCCGGATTTACACGGGGCGACTGTGTGGCGGCTGTGGGAGGCGGTGTTGCGGGTGATCTTGCGGGATTTGCCGCTGCCTGCTATATGCGGGGCATAGATTTTTACAATATACCCACAACCCTTCTTTCCCAGGTAGATTCGTCCATAGGCGGCAAGACAGCCATAGATTTCTGCGGCATAAAGAATATTATCGGGGCTTTTTATCAGCCAAAGGCTGTGCTGATCGACCCTGATACGCTGGAAACTCTCAGCAAAAGGCAGTTTGCCTGCGGTGCGGCTGAGATCATCAAGATGGCTGTGACAATGGACAGGGATCTGTTTGAGAAAATAGAAAAACAGGAAATATCTGAGGATACAGATCACATAATAGAAAGAGCCCTTAAACTGAAGGCTGCTGTCGTGGAAAGAGACGAGAAAGAATCGGGTCTCAGACGAGTCCTCAATTTCGGCCATACTCTGGGCCATGGCATAGAAGCGGTGACAGACCTTTGCCATGGGGAATGCGTGGCCCTGGGCATGCTTCCCATGGCGTCGCCGGGATTAAGGAGGCGGCTGGAGGAAGTCCTGGCCAGAGAGGGATTGCCGATATCGTGCGATGCTTCCGGCGAAGCTGTAGTTGAAGCTGCTCTCCATGATAAAAAAGCAGGAAAGGATTCCATAATGACAGTACAGTCGGAGGAAGCCGGCACTTATAGATTTGTCAGATGGGGCAGGGAAGAATTATTGAAAGCGTATGATGAGGTGTTCAGATGAGAAATGTCTTTGGTGCGGTCCTGACACTCACTCTCTTTGGAGAAAGCCATGGAAGGTCCATAGGGGCTGTCATTGACGGTATGTCTCCGGGGGTTAGGGTAGATGAAGAATATATAAGAGAGAAGCTGGATCAGCGCCGTCCTTCAGGAAGGATATCAACCCAGAGGAGAGAGGCTGACAGCTTTGAGATACTCAGCGGTGTATTCAGAGGCTATACTACCGGTTCGCCCATATGTATCAAGATAGACAATCAGGATACCAAAAGCGGCGATTATGACGAAATGCGGTCCGTTGCAAGACCATCCCATGCAGATCTGACTGCCTATGAAAAGTACGGCGGTTTTGAAGATTACAGGGGAGGCGGACATTTTTCCGGCAGGGTGACAGCAGCTTTGGTTGCCGCCGGAGCCATCGTTATGAAAGCCCTTGAAGATAAAGGCATAAGGATAGGGACTCATCTGTTCAGGTGCTGTTCCATCAGTGACAGGCAGTTTGCAGACTATGAGCAGGATATTGAAAAACTGTCAGGCCTGACTTTTCCGGTGCTGGATGAGGAGGCCGCAAAAGCTATGACAGAGGCGATAGAAAAGATCGCATCCCAGGGAGACAGCACGGGAGGCATTCTTGAGACAGCTGTCACAGGCCTGCCGGCAGGGGCAGGAGAACCGTGGTTTGATACGGTAGAGAGCGTTATAGCCCACGGCATTTTTTCTGTACCGGCAGTCAAAGGGATCGAGTTTGGGGCAGGTTTTGCCATGGCAGATATGAGAGGTTCTCAGGCCAACGACCCTATCCGTGTTTCAGAAGGAAAGTTTTATACCATTTCTAACAACAACGGAGGCATTAACGGCGGTATAACAAACGGAATGCCGGTGATCTTCCGCACCGTGGTTAAGCCGACATCTTCCATATACAAGGAGCAGCAGACTGTAGATTTCAAAAGAAAGGAGAATACCACCCTCTTGATAAGGGGCAGGCATGATCCTGCCATCGTCCACAGGGCCAGAGCCGTGGTAGACGCAGTTACCGCCATTTGTCTGGGAGATCTGCTCATCACACGGTTCGGGGCAGATTATTTCAGGAGTCAAAAATGAGCAGATACGGATTATTGGGAAAAAAACTGGGCCACAGCTTTTCCAGGGAAATACACAGCGCCATAGGCGGGTATGAATATGAACTGATCCAGCTGGATGAAGGTCAGCTGAAGGAATTTCTGATCAAGAAGGATTTTGATGCCGTAAATGTGACAATACCTTACAAAAAAACGGTCATACCGTATCTTGACAGGATAACAGCCGAGGCAGAGAGCATAGGTTCCGTAAACTGCATAAGGAATGACGGAGGAAGGCTTATCGGGCACAATACAGACTTTGACGGCCTCGCCGGACTGATCCGTCACTGCGGCGCAGAACTTGCCGGCAAAAAGGTGCTGATACTGGGAACCGGAGGTACTGGGGCCACAGCGGATGCAGTATGCAAGGCCATGGGCGCAGATCAGATCATCAAAGTCAGCAGAAAAGAAAGACATGTCTGCAAGGACTCAAAAGACATGCCAGCCGGAGAAAAGACGGTATCATATGAGGAAGCCGTCAAATACCATGGTGATGCGCAGATAATGATAAATGCGACGCCTTGCGGCATGTATCCGGACATATTCAGAAAACCCATAGATCTGAACGCCTTTTGCAGGCTTGAGGCCATGATAGATGTGATATACAATCCGCTCCGGTCCATGGCCGTATCAGAGGCCCTGCATATGGGGATCAAAGCTGAAGGCGGCCTTTACATGCTGGTGGAACAGGCTGTAAAGGCTTCTGAATTTTTCTTTGACACTGCATATGGACCTCACATGACAGAAAGGATCTTTCGCAGCATCTATGACCGTAAAGCAAATATAGTCCTCACAGGCATGCCGGCCAGCGGCAAAACGACCATAGCAGGGATCCTGGCCCAAAAGACAGGCAGGACAGTGTATGACACCGATGAAATGGTGGAAAAAGATCAGGGAATGAAGATTTCCGAAATCTTTGAAAAATATGGCGAAGAGTATTTCAGAGACATAGAGTCAAAGGTCATCAGACAGGCGGCTGCCTATTCTTCGGCCATCATAGCTACCGGAGGGGGAGCGGTCATGAGAGAGGAAAACATAAAGGCGCTGAAGATGAACGGCGAGATTTTTTTCCGTGACAGAGATCCGGAAAAGCTGACGCCGACGGCAGACAGGCCAAAGGCCTATAACATGGATGAAATAAGAAAAAGATATGATGAAAGATATGATACCTATGTTTCTACAGCCGATCATATAATTAAAGAGCAGGACTGCGCAGAAAAAGCAGCCGATGAGATCTTGGAGGTATTATCATGAACTTTGTCATAATAAACGGACCTAACCTCAATATGCTGGGCATAAGGGAGCCGGACAGATACGGAAGAGAAACCTATGACGACCTTCTTGAAAAGATATGGACACATTGCAGAAAACACTGCGTTACCCCGTCTTTTTACCAGTCAAATCATGAGGGGGATCTGGTGGACCGGATACAGCAGGCTTATTACGAGAAGGCGGATGCCATAGTGATAAATCCGGGGGCTTATACCCATACCAGCATAGCTCTGCTGGATGCTGTAAAAAGCGTAGGGATACCTACGGCAGAGGTTCATATCACCGATGTGACAGAGAGGGAAGATTTTCGGCAGATAAGCTACATAAGGCAGGCATGCTGCTTTACGGTCATGGGTAAAGGTACCGATGGCTATCTTGAAGCCATAGATCACCTTATAGAAAAGATCAGGGAGAACAGATGAAAGTAGAGATAAAAAAAGGAAAAGCCAAAGGTTTTGTGGAGGCGCCGCCATCCAAGAGCATGGCCCACCGGCTCTTGATATGTGCAGGCCTTTCTGAAGGGGTGTGTACAGTCCACGGCATATCCGAATCTGAAGATGTGCTGGCGACCCTGGACTGCCTCAGAGCCATAGGCGCAGAGTGGAGCCGGGAAGGAGACAGGATAACCGTCAGGGGCACGGATATGAGATGTGCAGGTCCGGCGGACATACTGCGGTGCAGGGAGAGCGGAAGCACTCTAAGGTTCTTTGTTCCAATATGCCTTGTGTCAGGGGCCAACTATGTCCTTTCCGGCAGCCGGAGCCTGATGGCAAGACCTCTTGGCATTTATAAGATATTGTGCGATGAGCGGGGACTGATCTTTTCCCAGGATGAAAACAGCCTCATGGTCAAAGGACCGCTCAAAGCCGGCAGTTATAAGCTGGCCGGAAATGTTTCGAGCCAGTTTATCAGTGGTCTTTTGTTTGCTCTGCCGCTCCTTGAGGGGGACAGCAGCATCACGATCACGCCGCCCATTGAGAGCAGGTCTTACATAAACATGACCATGGCCGCACTGCAGGCCTTTGGCGTTGAAGCTTCATGGAAAGATGAAAATACCATATATATTCCGGGCGGCCAGCGGTACAAGGCTTCAGAGGCCTATGTGGAAGGAGACTATTCCAATGCGGCATTCTTTGAAGCGCTCAATGTACTGGGAGGAGATGTGGAGATAGGAAATCTCTCTCCGGACAGTATACAGGGAGACCGGGTATATGGAAAGATGTTCAGCCAGCTCAAAGAAGGCACCCCGATCCTCAATGTGTCAGATTGTCCGGATCTGGGGCCCGTACTCTTTGCAGTGGCGGCCGCCGAAAACGGCGGAGTCTTTTCAGGGACAAGCCGTCTGAAGATAAAAGAAAGCGACAGAGGTGCAGTCATGGCAGCAGAACTGCGAAAATTCGGCACTTCTGTAACGGTATACGATGATGAGATCGTGATCTATCCGGCAAAATTCGGGCCTCCCAAGGAGCCTCTCTTTGGCTATAACGATCACAGGATCGTAATGGCAGAGGCGGTGCTGCTGACAGCCACAGGAGGTATCATTGACGGTGCGGAGGCCGTTGCCAAAAGTTTTCCGGAATTTTTTGACAAACTTAAATCTTTGGGAATCGAGGTGAAAAGAGTTGAAAATTGAAAAAGATACTAATATTTTGATCGTCGGGCTTGGACTGATAGGAGGCAGCTATGCCAGAGGACTTACAAAAGAAGGCTATCATGTCAATGCGATCGACTGCGATCAGGAGACAGTAGATTATGCCATAGAAAACAAGATGATCCAGAAGGGCACGGTGCAGGTTGACAGGAAACTGATAGGTGAGGCGGATCTGGTGATCTTTGCTCTTTATCCTCACATTTTCAGAGAATGGATAGGGAAAAACCAGTGGTACTTTAAGAGCGGCGCTCTGATAACAGATGTCACAGGTGTCAAAGGCAGGCTGGTATACGATATACAGGATAAGCTCAGGGATGACTGTGAATATATCGCAGCCCATCCTATGGCCGGATGTGAAAAACTGGGCATATGGCACAGCGATGAGACTATCTTTTATGGTGCCAACTATATAGTGGTCCCTACAGACAAGAATACTGAGGAAGCAGTTGCAGCATGCAGGCAGATCGGACAGATACTGCATTTTGCCAGGATCTCAGAGCTTGACCCTTATGAGCATGATGAGATGATAGGATTTGTTTCGCAGCTTACCCACTGCATAGCCATGTCCCTCATGACATGCGACCATACGGAAAACCTGGAAGATTATACAGCAGACTCTTTCCGGGATCTGACAAGGATAGCCCGAATAGACGAGACCATGTGGAGCGAACTGTTCCTGCTGAACAAAGACGCCCTTCTCCATCAGATGAAGCTGTTTACCATGGAGCTGTCCAAACTGGAGCGAATGCTCATGGAAGGCAACAAAGAAGGCATAAAGGACATGATGAGACGATCGACAGCCAGGAGAAAGCTCTTTGACAAGGAGAGACCGGCTGATACCGGGCGGCAGGATATCCAGACATCTGATGATGAAGGACCCCAGTCAGGCGTATTGCAGTCAGAGCCTGATAAAGACCAAAAGAAAGGCGGTAGCAATATATGAACATGGAATTCCGGCGAAAACTGCCTATACCAAAAGATATAAAAGCAATGTTCCCCATCAGCGAAGAATATGCTGCCAAGCGGGAATACAGAGATAAGGAGATAAAAGACATACTTTCCGGCAGGTCTGACCGTTTTCTGCTCATCATCGGCCCGTGTTCTGCTGATAATGAGGACGCTGTCCTGGATTATCTGACACGGCTCAGGAAAGTCCAGGACAAAGTCCAGGACAAGGTCTGCATTGTTCCCAGAGTGTATACCAACAAACCGAGGACAACGGGAATGGGATATAAAGGCATGCTCCATCAGCCTGATCCGCACATGAATGAAGACATGCTCAAGGGTATAATAACGATCAGGGAGACATATATCCGGGCCATGAACGAGACGGACTTTTTCTGCGCCGATGAAATGCTGTATCCGGAAAACTACAGATATCTGAGCGATCTGCTTTCATATATCGCAGTGGGAGCGCGTTCTGTGGAAAACCAGTTCCACAGGCTGACAGCAAGCGGCCTTGACATACCAGTCGGGATGAAGAACCCAACCAGCGGAGATCTTTCGGTGATGATGAATTCCATCATAGCGGCCCAGAGTTCCCACACATTTATCTACAGGAACTGGGAAGTGGTCAGCCAGGGCAACCCATATGCCCATGCAATACTGCGAGGACATACCAACAAGAGGGGCCAGTCCATACCTAACTATCATTACGAGGATCTAAAGACTGTCAGCGAGATGTACCTGAAGAAGGAACTGGAAAATCCGGCTATCATAGTGGATGCCAACCACGCCAATTCGGGCAAACAGTATCTTGAACAGATAAGGATAACCCGCGAGATCCTCCAGTCCATGCGGCTCAGCGAGGATATAGGACGAATGGTAAAGGGGATAATGATAGAAAGCTACATTGAGGACGGCTCTCAGCCCATCAACGGCAGCACATACGGTCAGTCCATCACAGACCCTTGCCTGGGATGGGATAAATCTGAACAGCTCATATATGAGATAGCAGAATCTATAATCTGAGATAAAAAAGAAAGGGCCCATTGAGGCACCCTCCGTAAGGAAGGTGCCTCAACTTCTTTGTGTTTGACTTCTTTCGGATTGTGGGTGGCACAATCCGATGCTCGTTATCCCTGTGGATATCTCATTCCGTTGTAGCAGGCTTTCGGGCAACAAAAAAGCCGGCACACAAATGCGTACCGACTTCCCGCAAAAGGATAGGCCTATCCCGTGCGGTGGCGGCTTCCCATTCATGGAACCGGCTTTGAAGTTCAAAGTCGAAACCGTTCTTCACGCTTGACCACTGCCGACAGTTCAGAGCAGTTCCGGAAGCGGCGGTATTTTCGTATAGCTCCGCAGGCGTTGTCCGGCTTTCAGCCGTTTTCTCAATAAAATCTGTGAAAATATATTCAGTTGCAGGACAGATAAACTGTCGCTTTATATTACATAGAACAAATGGCTGTATACAAAAATTGTCCTGTGAACCTCTCACAGGACAATTTCATCATGGATTATTTGCTGTTTTTTTCTTTCTGCTGTATGCTGTTGCTCCGAATAGTCCGGCGCCCGACACGAACAGCAGGGCAATCCACAGCATCATATTGCTGTTATCGCCGGTTTGCGGAGACTGGGTATCGTCGGAGACAGGTGCCGCCTTGATAGTAAACTCCGTTGTTGCTGTGCCGGTTTCAGAAACGATTGCCAGCGTATGTTTGCCCACGGACAGGGTTTCAAGATATTCGGCGTTCAGGGTTACGATTGTACCGCCTTCTTTTACGGTGTAGTTGGAAGCGTCAAGCTCTTTCCCGTCTACCTGCACCTTCAGGAAATCTGCAAAAGCGGCGTTGGAAGTAAAGGGGAGCCCGTCCTTCGTTCCTTTCTGCCATTCGCTGTTTGCGCCGGCTGTGATAACAGCCTCAAATGTACTGTCAATCTCGCCACAGACGGTACATTTGCCGTTTTCGTAGTTATGAGCAAGTTTTGGAATTGCTTTGCCTTGCTCTACAACTTCACCGCACACCTTGCAAACTTTATCGCCGATGTAGCCTTCTTCGGTGCAGGTTGCGTTTTTTGTGTTTTTCAATTCAATTTCATGACCGGCTGCCGGAATTTCTGTTACTTCTGTCTTAGAATCACATCGTGTGCAGTGGTGAGACTTACTGCCTTCTTCGGTGCAGGTAGCCTCTGTATCAATTGTCCATTCCTCACTGTAATCATGACCGCCGTATAAGTCTACGCAAATATTTCCCAAAACATCATTAGTTGAACCTGCATCGACTCCGTCTGTTCCTGCTGTTCCCTCACCTGAAGCAGACAGGATCGGGTTTTTTTCTGCATCAAAAGAGCTGTTTTTAATCGTTCCGCTGGTTGCACTGCCTACAAATCCTCCGGCAGGGCCTTCAATGCTTGTTGCGGATACTGTTCCGGCAGCATGACACTGCGAAATATCTGCGCCACCGTTGTCCCCGATGAATCCTCCTGTCTTAGGAGTTAGATCCTTTAAATTTAGTGTACTTGTCACATCTCCGTAAGCGGCACAATTTTTAAAGTCACTTTTCTGGGCAGCACCCACAAATCCACCCAACGCCACCAAGTAACCGGTAATGTCTACATCCGCAGTACAATATATGTATGATGAGGGCGCTCCACTATTAGAAGCAGATACAGAATAACCTGCGAAACCGCCTATTGCTAAACTGCCGCTGATTTTTCCGGAAGCTGAGCAATATTCAAATGAGCTGCTGACAGCATTGCCTACAAATCCGCCACAATTTCCGGCGCCTGTAATCGTCACATCCACAACATGACAGTCAGTGAATTTGCAACGGGTTGCATCACCCACCATACCGCCAACCTTATTCACGTTATTGGTTGACTCTGTAATAATCTTTCCTGACACAGTAATCCCGTCAAAATTGATGCTCAGTCCTGGGTTTGCCATCGCATGTGCAACTAAGATCCCTGCCATATTTACCATCAATCCTTCTTCATTGGAGTAAATAACCGCATCTTCAATCGTCAGGTTTTTCACTCCTACCTCAGCATTTTCATTAGTATTAATGATATAGCCAAATAGACCTGCGGCTTTTAAGGTAATTCGTTCATCCACATATAGTCCGCTTATTGTACAGTAATTGCCGTCAAAATAGCCCCTAAACGCTTTGGAGGTTGAGCTGCCCGAACTTAGCCATATGCGTACCCCTATAGGTGACCATATATGAGCAGACAGATCAATATTTGATTCCAGCCTAAAATACATTCCCTCATACGAAATTCCAGCTGCAACATCCTTTGATAATTTTGCGAGCTGTTCCGCCGTAGCGATCTGATATGGCTCTTCCTTTGTTCCTGCCCCTCCCGCAAAATCTGTTGCCGCATAATCTGACCAGTTTCCGCTGGGAGCGTCATCAATCGCAAATGCGGTCATTGGGATCATTGTAAGAACCATAAGTAAGGTTAACACTACAGGCAATATTTTCCTTTTCATTTTGTTCTATCCTTTCATTTTTAATTTAGTTAATCTTTCATTTCCTGGCACGCATGAACGCCCGCAGGGAAATGCGGATCGCATTCAGCTGTGACTGTAAATATTCCTCGTCCTCAAAAAGTGCGTAATGCACACACGCACGCACAAACAGATAAATCATGCCTTTGATGTAGTCTGCGGGCATCCCCAGCTTTTCTGATAGCTGTTCGGCATATTTCTGGTAGCGTATCTTAACGCCGCTGAAAAATTCCTTGCCGTATTCTCTATATTTCGGGCTTGCATATACCTGATACATAAAGCGGTATTTCGCCCCGTGGAGCTTTGCCGTGAGATATGGCATTTCCCGCAGAAAGCGTTCGATATCGTCAAAGCTCGTCGGCGCTTTCGCCATGAAATCATCTTCCACTTTTGCCATACAGTGGGCGGTGGCGTTTATGATGATATTGTCCTTACTGCCGAAGTAGTAGAGCATGGTGGCGTTTGTAATGCCGCAGGCATCCGCCAGCATTTTCAGGCCGGTGTTTTCCAGCCCATGTTCGCAAAGGGTATCGAAGCAGCGCTCCAGAAGCTCCGTCCTGCGTTCCTGATTATCATTTGGTTTCATCGTTACCACCTCCATAGCAATCAACCGATTGATAGACAACCTCGTGTTAAAAAAGCAGCTCTCCCCAAAAGCCGTTTTTCAGCACGAAAAAAGCACACTACATCCATTCTGAAAATGGGCGCAATGCGCCTTGAAAAAGTATGCAGCTTTGCTCTTGACAGAAAAAAAGGGCAGAGTTATGCTTTGCTTGCTTGCTACCAGTGTGTTTCCTGCCGCCATTTTTGTCAAGTCCCTTTCTAAATATAATTTTACATATATAATTTACCACAAAACCAGCTGGTTTTCAATACTTTTTTGAGAAAAAACAGAATGCACTATGTGAATCCAAAGTTTGCATAGGATTGTTTTCCCTGCAAATCCAAGCATCCGGCTGCCTGCAAAAGCGAAAGGGAGACAACTTCTTTACGAAGTGTCTCCCTTAGACTGGACCCTTTTGTTGTTTTTCTGCAATACAGGGGCCCGGCTGCATGCCCGGTCCCTCTGGCCAGAGCGGCTTCCTCTGATCCTGCATTGGTCAGCGGCCTGCCGGATACTCAGGTCATATGCGTATCCTCTCAACTATGACTTTCTGTACTGCAGGGATAAGCACAAAGACAAGCGCACCGAAGGCTACGCAGTTTGGTATCCTTGAGATGACATAGGCAAAGTAACCCATCCCTTCAGGTCCGCCATAGGTAAGATACAGAAAATATGTAGTGCCGAAAAGTTTGATGGCAAAAGTGGCCAGTGCTGCAATAAACGACTTCAGCCACAATATGCGGGCAGGTATGACGCCGGGATTGGCGCCTGCTGACTGGACCGCATTGTTCTTTCTGTAAAATAAAAGCCCAAAGACAAGGCCGATCAGGAACAAAGTGAATGTGATCCCCGGATTGAAGGGACCCACCGGAAACAGTATCCCGCCTATGGTATCTGCTACCGCATATGTCAGTGCAGACCACAGGGGGCCAAACAGCACAGCGACGATATATACCGGAACAAAGTCGACAGCCAGATGATATACTGGCGTTGCCGGCACGACACGGTTTATTATCAGCGTCATGGCGGTCATCAAAGCTACCAGCACCAGCTTGTAAGCTCTGCCGGATGCAGGATGATTTGACATAAAAAAACAACCTCCTTTCCCTATAAGTGTAACTACACCATAGAGAAGAAAAGGCAGTCTTCGTGTAATAGTGTAGCAGCGGACGCAATATTGCACCGCGGCCATATGCCGAAACCATGGGTAAACGGCTTTAAAACAGGCCTTCGTCTATGAGCAACATCCCATCTCATAGCACTTGACGCGCAATATTTACTCTACTTGAATACCATCATAACATAAGGCGCATATTATGGCAACAGGATGCAGCATTTTTTCTGCGGCCTTTGGTATGGCTTTTGTAAAATATGGAAGATCACAGGGAGCCCCCCTGAAATCTTTTTTTGGGCAGCTTCAGGGGGGACGGATTCCACCCAAACAGATAATTTGTGTGCGATCAGGGGGAAATTTTTTCTGTTGCCGGACATAAAATGACAAGCACAGTTGTCATTTTTCATAGACCTATTGAATTCTCGCCTGATCTGCTCCCCCCTGAAACCAGAAAAAATTAAAAACGGGTGGAACCATCCCCCCCACACAGAAAAAAACTGCCTTTTCAGGTGGAGTCCGTCCCCCTGTCAGGTAAAAAAAGGCAGATCAGGGGGACAGCGGATGGTGAAGAGGACATATATCAGAAAATATTTTCCAGATTTATCTTTTCTCTGGCTACCAGAAAATCAAGCTGTTCAGCAAGGGCGTTCAGTTCGCCGGATGAATTGGAGACATCCTCTGCTTCAATATATTTTATGGCCTTTGCCATGCACTGGTCTATTTCCAGCAGTTCCTCGGAACTTATGAATATCAGTGCGACATCCTGGTAATCCTGCCACCGGTCCCAAAGTTCCACGCTCATCAGGCGGCTCAGGTCCCAGTGTTCAGCTTCCACGGCTGGAATGATCTCATTTCTTATGGTCGCTGAGACAGAAGATACGGCCTTATCCGAGTATGAGTCAAAGAAGAGCCAGCTGACCACAAGGACTGCGACTATGGCAACGGAAACTATCAGATCTCTCATAGGGATACCTCCTCGGCATAAGGCAGGGAAGGCTCACATGATATATAGATGTGGACTTTTTTCTCACTGTCACAGAAAGCAAGGAAAACATCCTTTACCGATGATGCGCCGGCATCGTTTATCTTTGCCTCAAGATCTGCTCTGTCAAGGCCGGCAGAGGCCAGATTGTCTTTGTAGACATTTCCGTCGGATATGAGGATCACCGGCATGGAATTTCCGGAAGAAGGGATCTTCATATCTTTGGGCGTAAGAGGGCGGCTGTCTGGCTTTTGTATGATCGAAAGCTGGCCGTTGGATTCTAATATGGCATACTCCACATCGCTGACAGAAGGGCAGTTTTCTATACGGAGCTGCTCCAGAAGATCCGTGGTGGTAATACGCTGCCTGGTCATTTCCTTCACATTGAGCCGGCCTTTTTCGATGAGCATGGCAGGGCGGCCGGAAATGAACACTTTGAAACCTTCGCTCTTTGTGGTCAGAAAAGATATAAAGACTTGCAGGAACATAAGCATGGCAATGGCTATCACTCCGTTTATCAGTGAAGCATCGGGGGAATCAATGGGTATTGCCGCCAGTTCGGCTATCATAAAGGCTATGACCATCTGAAAGGGCGACATTTTTGAAAGCTCGGACTTTCCCATTATCCTTATGGCAAGGAGGACAGCGAAATACATGATAAAAGTCCTGATAGCTACTATAAGCAAAATTTCCACCTCCAAAATATTTGTATGATTATTGTTTGCAGGAGGCTTGTCTGATATACTGTATATTGCAGTTAAGGAGAAAAAATGGACCGGGATATGCAGCGCGGAAGCGATCTGAACAGATGTATATTGTACTTTTTCATATATTGTCCCCTTGGGAGCTTATGTCCCCTGATCGGGCAATATTTGAGTTTCATAGGATTCAGCGGGACCCAGGTGGGGATCATCACTTCTCTGGGAACAGGAGCAGCCATACTGGCAGGGCTTCTGTGGGGAAAGATCTATGCCAACATTGACAAAAAGCGCTGGCTTATAATATCTATGTGCATGGCGGCGGCGGGTCTTGGCCTGCTGAGTTCCACCACGGCTGTATTTGCGGCTTTTGCACTGATATACAGCATGATGTATGCATTTCAGGGACCAGTATATGGGCTGACAGATTCTTTTGTCATAAGCAAGAGCAACAACTTTCCTGTGATAAGGGCAACCGGAGCGGCGGGATATGCGGTGGCCGCTTTTGCCGTGGGAAAACTTGCCGGTTCCAGCGGCCTGGTCAATATATTCTATATATATGCTGCAGCTTTTATGATAACTGCCATTCTCATGATCAGGGAAAGCGATCCCCCTGTATATCGTGAAAAGACCAAGAAGATAAAGATGGGCCGGTTGATGAGGGATAAGAAATTTGTCAAGCTGCTGATCTGCGCTTTCCTTCTTACAGGTACCAGCGTAGCCAACAATACTTATTTCAGCTATCTGTTCATAGAAGGCGGAGGGACGATAGCCGGAGTAGGAATGGCTTTCCTTTTGATGACCGGCAGTGAAGCGCCGATGATGGCCCTGGCACCATGGCTTTCAAGAAAAATCGGTATAGAAAGACTAATACTGATATGCGGGGTGATCATGGTCGGCAGATTTGCCCTGTACGCCAGCGGACCGGGATATGGCATACTGCTTGGGACATTTTTCCTGCAAGGCATAAGCCAGGGAGTGATACTGGTTGAGATAGTAAGGTATTTCAATAAGATAGTCCCGCCGGAAATGTCAGGTATGGCTATTTCGGTGTATTATGCCCTAGGAAATAACCTGAGCGTGATCGTATGCAGCTTTATGGGAGGTATTGCCCTCGATCTGACAGGCGCCAGAGGAGTATATGTGTTCTTCGCTCTGATAAACGCCGGGGGAGTCATCCTGTACTGGCTGATGGGTATGTACAGGGACGAAGGCAGGGCTGAGGCCTGATACGGATCAGCCGGCGTCAGATAACCCATGTCAGCGGCAAAGCAGGTCATCCCATAAACCCGAACAGCAGCACTCCGCCCATCCCGCAGGAGAGCAGCGTGATGATGGGATTCACCTTCAGCTTCCAGACCATGATAAATGCGATGGCAAATATGCCCACGCTCCACCAGTCGGTTATGGAAGTCTGTCCGACAGAAATACAAGCAGAAGCTATGAGCCCGATGACGGCAGGCCTGATGCCGCAGAGGGCTTTTTTCAGATAGATATTATCCCTGAACCTGGCAAATGAAGCAGATACCATAAGGGAAATGATAAAAGGTATTGCTACTGTACACAAAGAGCAGACTATGCCTCCGGCAATGCCGAACATATTGTAGCCTACAAAGGTGGAAGAATTGACCGCAATGGGTCCGGGCGTCATTTCGGCGATGGCTACTATATCAACAAAGTCCTCAGGAGAAAGCCAGCCGTTGGCCTGGATTATCTCGCTTTCTATCAAAGTGAGCACAGAATAACCTCCCCCGAAAGAAAAGGCTCCTATCTTTAAGAATGCCAGACATACATGCAAAAACAGACTCATGCTCACTTAACCTCCTTGTTTTCAATATTGCTGTCTGTATCACTGTCTTTATCGACATCGTTTCCGCCTGTAACCGCCGCCACTTTTGACGACAGAAAAAGGCCATAGACAGCGGCTGCCAGGATGACGATTATGGGATGGATATCAAAAACGGTAATGGCTGCAAATGACGCAAGAGCTATCAGCCAGTTTAAATGCCGGCTTATCTGTGCGCTTGCCGCCAGTTTTATGACAGAATACAGGATAAGGGCAGCTACTGCCGGAGTTATCCCGCGGAAAAAGTTCCTGACTGCCGGATAGTCGGTCACTTCTGAAAAGATGGCTGCGATCAGCAGTATGATGATTATGCTGGGCGCCATTACACCGATGACAGCGGAAAAGGAACCTCTGACTTTTTTCAGCTTATATCCGACAAATGTTGCCGCATTGGCGGCAAGAGGGCCGGGCAGGCTGTTGGTAAGCGAGATCGCATCGAGGAATTCGCTGTCTGTCATCCAGCCGCGGTTTTCAACCACTTCCTTTTGTATAAGAGGCAGCATGGCATATCCTCCGCCTATGGTGAACAGCCCCATCTTAAAAAAAACAGTAAAGATTTCGAACAGTTGTTTCATATTTACTCCTTATGGCCGGCCCTGTCCGAAAAAGCAGACAGACGGCGTTTCTTTTTCCATTGGATGAAGCCTACAGCCGGATATATGACCACAGCCAGCCATAAGATCGGCGCAAACAGACAATAATCCAAAGATGCATATCCCAATGTGCCTGATACAAATATAGAGGTGGCGCTCCAGGGTACCAGAGGAGAGATACCTGTACCTGTATCCAGCAATATGGCGGAAACATTTTCCCGCGGCAGTCCATGACGGTCGTAGATCTCGTTGAGAGACGGAGCCAGGATGGAATTGATAGCATAGTAATTTCCGGTGACAACAAAGCAAACGGCGTGGACTATTGCCGATGAAGTGATTATGCGGAAAACATTGCCGGAATCTCCGAAGATCTTGCCGAGGAGGCAGTCGATGACGCCAAGTTTTTTGATTATGCCTCCAAAGGCTGCTGCAAACATCAGCATGGTGAGTATCGAAGCCATGCCGTCCATTCCGCCGTAATTAAGCAGCTGGTTTACAACAGGATCATCGGCGAAGTCATATCCTGAAAGAAGCCCCTGAGCCACATCTTCTACCGGATATCCCTGAATGAGCAGCGCTTCGGCGGCGCCTGCAAGAACACCGGCCACAAAGGTAGGGATAGTAGGGACTTTCAGGAGGATGAGGACGATGAGAAGCGCAGGAGGGAGCAGGGTGAGTATATTGATGGTAAACTCTCCGGTCAGGGCGCTGAGCAGTCCTGATGTGTCTGCCGAACCGCTGCCGGCGCTTTCCGTAAAAAATCCTATATATCCGTATATGATAAGAGAAAGCAGGAAGCAGGGCCCGTTGGTCCTGGCCAGAGCCTTCATGTTGTCTATGGGACCGCAGCCAGTCAGCTGGCAGGCCAGCACGACAGAGCTTGAAAGGGGCGACATTTTGTCACCGAGGATAGCGCCGGACACGATGGCGCTCACCGTATATATGGGAGCGGCGCCAAGTCCGTTTGAGATCCCCATAAAAGCTATGCCCAGGGTTGAAATGGTTCCCCAGGATGTGCCGATGAGCATGGATGTCAGAGAGCACATGAGGAAGGTTACTATGAGAAAAATGCTTGGGTCGATGGCCTTGAGCCCTATGTAGATCAGTGTGGGCACCGTGCCGCACATGATCCAGCTTGCTACCAGGCCGCCGATGAGCAGTAATATGAGGATAGGCGATATTATGGCTGAAATGGAGTCAAAGATCGTCTTTTGAAGCTGTTCATAGGGTATTTTCTTGGCGATGGCCACAATGCCCGTAAATACGGCTTCAAGCAGCAGCAATATGGAGATGGGCATGTCCCAGAGGAAAATGCCCCCAAGCATTATGATGGCCACGCCTGCCAGCAGCAGGCAGGATTGTCTGAAATTCAAAGTCATATGCACTCACCTAAAAAATAAGATTTACAACTCCGAAAAAAACTGTCGGGCACATGAGACAGCCCAGCCCGGTCAGAAATATAGCCGTCATGGCGCCATACGGGACCAGTTTGGGATCAGTGGCCGTCAGTCCGGCGGAAACGCCGGATGTGGAACCTACTATTCCGCCGTATATCATGGCAGAACGAAAATTGTCCAGCTTGATCCTTTTGGCAAGCAGAGGAGTTGCTATCATTACTGCAATGGATTTGACAACTCCTATGGCAATGGCCAGGGCGATGACTTCCGAAGAGGCGCCAACTGCGCTTCCGGTGACGGCTCCCGTGATGAAAGTTACGGCGCCGGCTCCTATGGTCGCAATATCGGCAGGAGATGTATAACCGAATACCAGCGCCAGAACAGCTCCTAAAATAAAAGCATATGTGACACCGATAAACAATGAGACTAAACCTACTATACCAGATTTTTTCAGTTCATTCAAGCTGGCTCCGTAGGCAGTGGATATGATGGCAAAGTCACGGAGACTGCTTCCGCCCAGTATGCCTATACCCGTGAACATATCTATATCAGCTATACCCTGGCTGCCGCCTGTTATCTTTCCGCCTACAAAGGCTATGACAAGGCCTGTTACGATGGCTACGGCCGATGTGGGTATCTTTCCTCTGAACATATATTTTGAAATAAGCCCGGAAATGGCTATACCCGCTGCGATCAGCAGGAAAGACATTACAAATGCATTTTCGATAAAAATATCCTTTATGATTTCTGATAGGTTCATGATACTGAAGCTCCTTCCTCATCTGTATCTTTTTCTCCGGGAGATGGACTGCTGTGTCCCGGCAGCAGGCTTGATGCCCAGACGATCACAAATCCGACTGCTACTACGGATACTCCCGCAAGTATGACCAGAAGTCCCGAATCAAGTGCTTCTACCACATTCTGTGTGGCGGTCATGGCTACTACGATGGGAATGTACATGGATTGCCAGAATTTTATACCGCCTGATATGTTGTCATTCATCCTGCCTCTGGATTCCATCCTGTCGGTTATGAGGAGCAGCATTATCATTGCGAATCCTACGCCGCCCACATTGGAATCTATGCCTACCAGGCTTCCTATGATGTTTCCTATGAAAAAGCCGAATAACATACAGCCGGAGATGATGGCTGCCCCGTTTATCATATTTATCCCTCTTTTCTGACATATCTGTTGCCGGCTCAGGCCGGTTGTCTGAAAGTATACTCTTGATTTTTAACCCTTTCCAATATAAAATCAGTTATAAGTTGATTGTCTGAAAGGAATAAAACGATGGAACTGTTACAACTCAGATATTTTTATAAGATCGCCCATTCAAGGACACTGACCCAGGCGGCCGATGAGCTCTGCATCTCCCAGTCATCCCTTTCAAGGATGATAGGACGGCTTGAAGATGAATTTGAAATGGAATTCTTTGACAGGAAAGGCCGCAAGATCGAACTCAATGAAAACGGCCGGATATTCCTGCGGTACTGCACCCAGATACTTAATGCGGTAGACAGCATGAGGGACGAACTGTCAGAGATGAAAAACAGAAGAGATATGGCGGTGAGCGTGGGATTTTATTCCATGTCCAGCCTCATTGTAGATATAATGGGAAAATTCAAAGAAAGATACCCTAATATAAATCTCAGGGTATTGCAGCACTACCACGAGGACAATTCAATTTCATCGCTGGACCTGATAGTCAACTCCGCTGTTCCGGGAGAAGAACCCGAAAACTCAACGGTGCTGCTGGAAGAAGATATCCTGCTGGCCGTACCTAAAAGCTGCGATGTATGTCCGGGGGGGGGTGCTGCGTTTATCAGATCTAGCTGACATCAAGATCGCTTCACTGGTCCGAGGAAGGCCGGTGAGAGATATAACAGAAAAGTATGTGAAGCAGGCAGGCGCCAGGTTAAACATAAGTTTTGAAACGGACAGCCCGGTGACTTTGCGCAGGATAATCAGCCAGGGGATGGCTCCGGCCTTTTTCCCTGAAAAAACATGGGAGCTGGATGACTATTCTGCTGTGGAGTTCCGGCGATTCGACCCGCCGTGCCGCAGGACCATATATGTCAGATGGAACAGGCCCTATTACAAGGGATCTGCTGCCGTGCTGTTTTATGAGTTCCTGAAAGAGTATTTTAAAGAAACATAAGAAAAATGCAGCGGATGCACATGTGAAAAAGAGGATGGGATCCTCTTTTTTATGCTTTTTGTGTCATAAACTCATGCCCTATTTTATATTGGAAAAATCCATTCCTTTCGATTATTTTGTTAGTAAGTTGACATGTCAGATCCGGACAGCCTTTAGGGGAAGGTTTTTCGGAAGGGCCAGCCGGCCCAAAAGATAAGAGCGCTCCTTACAAAATCAATTCAGCAATTATGAAAGGAATGCGATTATGGAAGAAAAGAAAAGAGTCAGCTTTGGACAGGCCGTAATCTTGCTGGTGATAGCCATAGCGGTCATAATAATAGTGAAAGCATGGCTTGCTGCGGATACTTCTGTTTCACTGCTCTGCGCTGCTGCCCCTGTTTGCGCCCTTGCCATGATATGGGGAGTGAAATGGGACGATATTGAAACCGAGATCAAAGAAAACTTCAAATCCATGTGTTCACCGGTCATGATACTCATGTGCGTAGGTATGCTGGTGGGAACATGGACTATTTCAGGCACCATCCCGTCACTGGTATATTACGGAATGCAGTTCATAAGCCCTGGGATATTCCTGGTGGTTACATGCCTCATAGGTGCGCTCATGTCCATAATGACAGGCACCTCATGGGGAACTATTTCCACTGCAGGAGTTGCTCTCATGGGAGTGTCCATAGGACTTGGAATCCCTCCGGCATATACGGCAGGAGCGATCACCACAGGAGCACTGTTTGGAGACAAGCTTTCTCCATTGTCAGATACGACAGTAATGTCATCGGCAGTATGCGATGTAGATATTGTGGATCATATCAAATATCTCCTGTGGACCACGGTGCCGTCGCTGGTGGTATCACTGGTGCTTTATGCGATACTGGGACTGAACCACACCGGTTCTACCATAGAAAGTGCAGAGTATGATATAATATTGTCTACTCTTGACAGCACATTTAATATCAATCCTATAATGCTGATACCTCCGGTAGTGGTCATAGCTCTCATAGTTCTTAAGAAGCCTACCGTGCCTACTTTCTTCTCAGGGATCCTTGTAGCAATGGTACTGGCATGGGTATTCCAGGGCGCTTCATTTATGGATGTCATCAACGCCATGGCCAGCGGATATGCAGAGCCGACCGGAGTTGAGATCGTTGACACCCTTGTTATAAGAGGCGGACTTAACAGCATGCTGGGGACCATCGTAATGGTACTCGCCGCAGGCGTATTCGGAGGTCCTCTGAAAGCTTCCGGAGCTGTACTTGCAATCATAGACAAGCTGAGCAATACCATCAAGAGCGAAAGACAGCTGCTCATTTCAGCCATCTTCCTGCACACCATACTTTTCATGGTAGTGATAAGCTACTATGTATCTTTCATCATCATAGGAAACATGATGAAAGACCTGTACGACAGGTTCGGGCTGGACAAAAAGAACCTGTCAAGGACCATGGAAGATACGGGTACCGCCCTTGCACCTTGTATCCCGTGGAGCTTATCAGGGGCTTTCTATTCAACGACCTTAGGCGTTCCGGTAATGGAATTTGTTATCTTTGCTCCTATGACTTACATGAGCGTTGTATTTGAACTCATATACTCCATAACCGGGTTCAAGATCGCTCATGCAGGCGATAAGCAGAAAAAGCTTAAAAAGGATAAAGATCAAAAGGACAGTAAAGAAGAAACCGCATAAACTAAAGATGGCCGGCTGTCACATGCTATGCAGGGCGCAGCCGGCTTTTTCTCAGGAGAAGAACATGAAAACAGTATATTACAACGGAAACATCATAACCCTTGAGGGTGATAACATACAGGCTTTTGCCGTGGAGGACGGCAGATTCATCAAGACCGGTACGGACAGCCAGGTGAAAGAGGCTGCGGCGGACGGTGAAATGGTAGACCTGGGTGGCAAGACAGTCCTGCCGGCTTTCTTCGAGACCCATATGCACATACTTTCACTGGGAATGCTCCTGAAAGATATTAACCACAACGACTGCGACAGCATAACCGGTCTTATAGAAAAGAGCAGAAAGTACATAGAAGATCATCATGTGCCTGCCGGAAAGTGGGTAAGAGGAAGGGGCTGGAACCAGGATCATTTTAAAGATGAAGCCAGGTTCATCACCAGGTATGACCTTGATAAGATAACCACCGAACATCCTCTCTGCTTTGTGAGGACATGCGGACATGTCATCGTTACCAACAGCAAGGGCCTTGAGATGATAGGCATGGAAAACTCTGCTCCCCATATTGACGGCGGACAGATAGATCTTGACGAGAACGGAGTACCTCTTGGTATTTTCAGGGAAAGGGCCAGAGCGTGCATACTTGACGCTATCCCTGAGCAGGAAGTGGAGGAGATAAAGGAACTGATCCTGCTGGCACAGGACGAAGCGGCAGCTCACGGCATAGTGGAGATACATTCTGACGATTTCAAAGATGTGCCGACCAACTATAAAAAAGTGATCCAGGCATATACTGAACTTATAGAGGAAGGAAAGCTGAAGATCAGAGTTTATGAGCAGTGCAACCTGCCTGCCGTGGAAAAGATCCAGGACTTTCTTGACAACGGTTATCACACCGGATGGAACCTGGGCGAGGGCATGTACACTCTTGGACCTCTTAAACTCCTTTCCGACGGTGCCCTGGGCGCCAGGACCGCTTACCTCAATGCGCCGTATTCTGACGACCCGTCACAGAGGGGAATGCTCCTGTTTACCACCGAAAACCTCAGAGCGATGGTAAAGATGTGCCACGAGGCCGGTATGCAGATAGCCATCCACGCCATAGGAGACGGCGCTGTAGACGAGGTGATGGACGCCATTGAAGAAGCGCAGCAAAACTGGCCCCGTCTTAACGAACGCCATGGCATAATCCATTGCCAGGTTACGACGCCTGCGCAGCTTGAAAGGATGAAAAAGCTGAACCTCATAGCATATATACAGCCCATATTCCTGAACTATGACCTTAAGATACTGGATGACAGGCTCGGACCTGAAAGGGCTGCCACCGCCTATGACTGGAAGAGTTTCTTTGACTTTGGCCTCCATCCGACGGGAAGCTCAGACTGCCCTGTGGAATCACTGAATGTGATGGAAAATATCTATGCTGCAATGGTCAGAAAAGATCTTGACGGCAATCCGGCAGGAGGCTGGAAACCTGAGCAGGATCTGACCCTCGATCAGGCTCTGAGACTGTTTACCATCAACAGCGCTTACGCCTGCTTCTGTGAGGAAAGCAAAGGCAGCATAAAGATAGGAAAGTCGGCTGACTTTGTAGTCATAGACAGGGATATCCAAAAGACAATACCGGATGATATCAAGGATATAAAGGTTGAACAGACATATCTGAGAGGAAAGAAGATATTTGATATAGCAGATCAGCCTGATAGTATCACAGAAAAATAACCCCATAAGGGAAAAAGTCCCGCTGTTCGCCCAAACAGGCAGAAAGTGGGACTTTTTGCTTGAGGAAAGATAAATTCCCGTTTACTTTGCCTTGGTCAGAAGGCCATATTTTTCCGGATGACGATAAGCATTGCCAAACACTTCATTCTTGCGGTAATCCCGCAGCATTGCCAGATCAAGCTCACAGATATGTATGCTTTCTTGTTATCACTTTCCTTACTTGCAAAGGAAAGCAGAACGCCGTTCATGCATTCGGGCATGTGCTGCAGAGGATGCGCAATGGGTCTGACGGATATTTTACACATATTTGATACAAAATTTACGGACTGTTGGTAGAATAATTTCATATTTTATATATACTTTTCTAAAACATTATGAAAAAATAAGCGCGCGACCCCAAAAAACGCGCTTTTTGAGCGTAATCTATTTTAAGGAAGTGTAAGAGTTGACAGACCGTAACCACGAAATAGTAAAAAAAGTGGAAGCAGCCAAAGCAAATACAGACAGGGCAGATTTACTGATAAGGGAATATATGCCGTATATCAGGTCGGAAGCAGCTAAGAATATGAAAAAACAGTCATCAGCCGCCGGTGAAGATGAGATACAGGTGGCCATGTTTGCTTTTCACGAAGCCATCATGGGATATGACAGGACAAAAGGGTCATTTTTGAATTATGCCTCTCTGGTGATAAAAAGCAGGATAACAGACTATCACAGGAAAGAGGCAAGATACAGGCGGGGCATAGCGGAAGTAAACCTGGGCGTTGAAGATGATATGCAGTCTGTCATAGAAAAGCTTGATAAAGGCAGAGAAGATATAAAAGAACGGCACGACAGACTGGCTGCATGCCAGGAGATAGCGGAGTTTTCAGAGACTCTTGCGGCATATGGCCTTTCGCTGGCCGATGTTTCGCAGAACTGCCCAAAACAGGAAAGGACTTTCAGAGCCTGCAAGAGCGTGGTGGAGGTCGCCGCCGGGCGTCCGGAGATGATGGAAAAGCTGACCGAAACAAAAAAACTCCCGGTGGCAGAGCTGACAAAGCTTTCCGGTGTCGAAAGAAAGACCATAGAAAGGCACCGCAAATATATCGTGGCGCTTCTCCTTGCATTTACCAACGGGTTTGAAATAATAAGAGGACATATCAGGCAGGTGGGCAAAAAAACAGTAAAAGGAGGGACCGGAGCATGAGCTATATGGTAATGGAATGTCACAGGGCTTATGCTATAGTCCTGGACAGTGAAGGAAGATTCCTCAAGGTAGCCAACCTTGGCTACAGCGTCGGCCAGAAAACAGACTTTGTAATAGAAAGCGGTACAGACGAAAACTTGGATGACACCGGTGCAGAGGCTGGTAAGCCGGGGTCGGGAAGAAAAAACAGAGCACTGACCTTTGCTCTGACGGCAGCCGCATGTCTGTGCCTGATGATGTTTGGTTCGTACGAATTGGTGCTGAAATCGATCGGAACCATAAACATGGATATAAATCCCCAGGTGGAGATATCGGTAAACAGACTGGACAGAGTGATAAAGGCAGAAGGCATAAACGAGGACGGCCGTGATCTGCTTGAGGGATACAGCGCCTTTGGAAAAACAGCAGATCATGTGGCAGATGAACTGGCAGACAAGGCCATCGAAATGGGATACCTGACAGAAAACGGAAATATCACCATCACCGTAGATTCCGATGATGATGACTGGAAAAACAGAACGCAGCAGTCGATCATCTATGAAGTCCAGATCCATATAGGAGGGCAGTACAATGTCAGAGATGGCTCAAGGGAGGAAAACGCGCATACGGTTACATTGCCGGATGGAAACGGCGGTGACAGCAGTTATGGCGAAAGCGGCTATGGCGACAGCAGTTACAGTTCATCTTCAGGCGATCAGACTGGTTCCGCAGCGGTATCAGGCTCAGGGGCCAACGGACAGTCCTCAGGAAACCAGCCGCCGGCGAGCCAGGATCAGGGGGCTGATACCGGATCGCAGAACTCCGGCGGCTCGTCATCGGGAGGCAGTTGGAGCGGCTCTGGAAGCGCCGGCAGCGGTTCCAGCGGCTATGGAGATCCCTCTGATGATTCCAGCAATTATGGCGACAGTTCCAGCAGTTACGGAGACGATGACGGCGGAGATGATGACGACGACGATGACGATGATGGCGACGGAGACAGCGGTTACGACGAGTGAAAATATTTTTTCAGGCTACCCCGATTTTTGACTTGGGACTTCGTAAACTACATACAAAAGCAAATAAAAGATGACGAAATCTGAATAAGCTGAGAAAAGGAGAGTAAAACCATGAAAAAGAAAACTTTGACAGCCATAACGGCCATGATGCTCGTACTTATAATGTGTGCAGGTCTGATGACCGGCTGCGGTCAGGATCAGTCCGCCTCAGCAGGAGGACAGCTTGAAGCGGATACAGGCGTTATAAGGATCAAGGTCAATCCTGACATTGCGGTAACCTATGATAAGAACGGTGATGTCACCAAGATCGAAGGTGTCAATGATGACGGAAAAAATATCATAGCGGGATACTCCGGATATGAAGGAAAATCTTGCGACCAGGTCATCAGAGAACTGGTAGAGATGATAAACGAGGCAGGATATTTTGCTGAGGAGATTGAAGGAGAAGGCAACAAGATAACTCTGGAAGTAGAAAGCGGCTCCTATCTGCCCAGCGACGATTTTCTGAGCACCATAGTGGAAGATCTCCAGCAATATACGGTGACCAACAGCGTTTCTGCCCTGATAGATGTTCTCGGAGAAAGCAATTACGGCTGGACCAATTATGGAGATACTGACTACGGCCCTGATAACGACGGAGTTACCGACTACAGCGATACCGACTACGGCACAGGCAGCGACGGTGTAACGGACTATAATGATTCAGCATATGGGGCCTCCCAGTCTGCGTCCGGCTCTCAAAATGCTTCCGCATCATCCGGATCTCAGGCCCAATCAGGAAATGGCGCATCATCGGCCCCTGCTCCGTCATCGGGCCAGTCATCTTCCGGCGGGAATTACGGAAACAGCAACTACGGAAATACCAATTATGGTTCGACCAATTATGACGACGGCGGGACCACCAATTACGGTTCGTCCAATTATGACAGCGGTACCAATTATGGTTCGACCAATTATGATGATGGCGGGACCACCAACTACAGCAGCTCAAACTACGGCGATTCCGGATATGAAGATTAAACAGAAATGGGAGAGATCATTTTAGAAAAAGATCCCGTCAGGTTCAGGCACGAACTTAAACAGATGATCAACCGGGGAGACGATCATATATTGGCTTCCCGGCTTCGTCATATTTTCCGCCGGGATGGCAACAGCGGGGCAGACGGGACATATAAGGTGACCAGCCTGTATTTTGATACTCCTGAGGACCTGGCCCTGCGGCAGAAAACAGACGGCACAGACAGGCGGGAAAAATTCCGGCTGAGGTATTACGGCAATGATATGTCATTTATACGGCTGGAAAAAAAGATAAAGATAAACGGTCTGTGTGCAAAGTATGCAGCACGGCTGACCTGCGGGCAGGCGGCCATGATATTGGAGGGCGATCACGGCTTTCTGCTCAGATCCGGCGATCCGCTTATGATGGAATTTTACAGCAAGATAAGAGGACAGCGGTTAAGACCTGCGGCGATGGTGATATATGACCGGGAAGCATTTGTGTTCGGCCCGGCCAATGTGCGGGTGACCCTTGACAGAAATATCAGGGCCGGATACAGCCCGGAAGCATTTCTCAATGGAGGACCGTCGCTGCCGGCAGACGACACGGGCCTTACCGTCCTGGAAATAAAATACGATGAGTTTTTGCCTGACATAGTCAGGATGGCGGTACAGGTTCCCGGCAGGAAAACTCAAAGTTATTCAAAATACGCTGCGTGCCGGAAATACAGGTAATGAAAACGGATCTCACGGCCCGCATCCAGGGCGCAGGCGAGATGGAAACAGGAGACGATATGACTTTTCAGGATATTTTCAAATCGAGTTTTTTAGAAAATGCAGACGCCATATCGGTGCTGGATATGGCCATGACCATGGTGCTGGCTTTTCTGGTGGGGTTGTTCATTTTTTTCATATACAAAAGGACCTACAGCGGTGTGATGTATTCGGCCTCATTTGGGGTGACACTTATTGCACTGACTCTTATCACTGCCTTGCTCATCATGGCTGTGACCAGCAATATCATCCTCTCTCTTGGAATGGTAGGCGCCCTGTCCATCGTCCGTTTCCGGACGGCTATCAAGGATCCTGTGGATATAGCCTTTCTTTTCTGGAGCATTGCGGCGGGCATCGTGCTGGCGGCCGGCTTCCTGCCCCTGGCAGTGTTCGGGAGCCTTTTCATCGGACTGATACTGCTGATATTTTCATCGCAGAGAGGAGAAGGGCGGCCATACATATTGATAGTCACCTGTGCTTGCCGTGAGGCTGAAGAACAGGTGAAAGAGATAGTAAAAAACAGTGTAAAAGCCTTTTCCCTCAAGAGCAAGACCGTTACATCAGGCAGGATAGAGCTCAACTACGAAGTACGGCTCAAGGACGAAGATTCGGATTTTATCAACGCTCTTGCGGGGACAGAAAATGTGACGGACGCCGTGCTGGTGTCATATAACGGCGATTACATGGGATAGACGGAGATCAGGATGTTAAATCGCAAGGCCATCGACAGGATATGTATCATCGCTGCCATAGCCGCCGTGGTCATCACGGCGGTATTTATGAATGGGGAAAAACTGGGGATAAGCAGAGCTTCGGCTCATCCGCCTTATGAGGAAGCTCTTTTTGACGACAGCTATGTACATAATATAAACATAGAGATTGACGATCCGGAAAGCTTTTTTGACTCGGCTTTGGAGGAGGAGTATGTAAGGGGAGACATAACCATCGACGGGGAAAATTTTTCCGCAGCGGGCATAAGGGTCAAGGGCAACAATTCTAAAAACCTGATAAATAAATATGGCCACCACAGATACAGCCTCAAGATCGAGTTCGACCATTTTGATGAAGGCGGCAGCTACTACGGGCTGGACAAGATGTCTCTGGACTGCGCTTTCCAGGACAACAGCTATATGAAAAACTATCTGGCATATGATATGATGCGGTTCATGGGTGTACCGGCTCCGCTGACATCTTATACCTGGGTGACCATAAACGGTCAGGACTATGGCCTCTTCCTGGCAGTTGAAGAACCGGAAGAAGCCTTTATCAAAAGGAACTTCGGCAATTCCGGCGGAAAGATGTACAAACCGGATTATAAGTCCCTTGAGGACGAGAACAGAGATGTGGCTCTGATGTATTCGGGCCAGGATCCGGCCGCCTATGATAATATTTTCCGTACGGCAAAGACGGACATCGACCTGGAGGATCAGCAGAGGCTGATAGAGTCGCTGAGGATACTTGCTGAGGGAGACGATCTTGCGCAGGCGGTAAATATCGACCAGGTCATAAGGTATTTTACGGTGCAGGTTTTTGTGGTCAATCTGGACAGCTATCTGGGGCCGACGGGCCATAATTATTTTCTCTACGAGGAGGACGGGCTTCTTTCCATGATACCGTGGGACTACAATCTGGCCTTTGCCACATATTCTCTTGGTATGCCGGAGCCCATAAATGACGCGGAGCTTTATATAAACTATCCTATAGATACGCCGGCTTCCGGAGATGTGATGCTGAAACGGCCCATGTATCACAATCTGATGCTGCAGGAAGAAAATTTTGATCTTTACCATCAGTATTTCGACCAGTTTATCGCAGAGTATTTTGAGAGCGGACGCTTTGAAGAACTGGTCGGCTCGACCGTTGCCATGATCGGGACATATGTGGAAAAGGATCCCACAGCATTTTGCTCTTATGAGGATTTTTTGACGGGAGCGGAGACCATCAGGCAGTTTTGCCTGCTGAGGGCTCAAAGTGTGCGGGGGCAGCTTGACGGGATCATACCTTCTACCATCAGAGGGCAGGCCGAGGATGACAGTAAGTTTGTCGACGGCTCTTCCGTGTGGCTGCCGGATATGGGAGAGATCGCGGATCTTGAACGGGAGTGACGGCCGTTGGCCGGGCCGCTGCCTGGACAGCCTCTTGCGGGCCTTTTTCCACCGAAAAAGCAAAGAATCCATGATCCAGGGGGATTGGCTCCACCCAAATGGGTTCTTTTTTTCTTTTCAGGGGGAAAGAAAATCGCTTTGGACTCTGATTTTGACAACTATAGTTGTCAAAATTACAGAAAAACCTAAAAAGAAGGCTTTTTCAGTCCCCCTGTTATGAGGATAAATCATGATATGGGTGTAGTTGCTCCCCCTAAATCAGCAAAAAACAATGATATCGGTGTATTCTGCGCATTTTCCGTCAACTTGGCCCGCTCTGTGCACACCTTCGCATACTCCGCAATTCCGTCAACTTGGCCCGCTCTGTGCATACCACAACCCTCGCGTATCGTGACCCTCGACCGCCCCATATGTCCGCACATACAGCCGCCCCCACAACTCCAATGCCCCATCTGACAAAAGTAGTCTGTTCTCGACCTTTTATGTCAAAGACAAGTCCCTTGGCCGGTAGTATAATGTAATTGCAAGAAAAAAAGGAGGGGTCTTCAGTGGAGATAATATTCAGCGTCACGGGGAACATCCTGATCGCCGAACTTTTCGGAGAACTGGACCATCACGGGGCAGAGAGAGTAAGGGAACGGATAGACAAAGCCATGGACAGCCACAGGTCACAAAAGCTGATACTGGATTTCACAAAAGTAACATTTATGGACAGTTCAGGCATAGGGATGATACTAGGCAGATACAGGAGGATGGGACAAAGGGACGGAAACATGGCCATATGCGGCTGCTCAAAGCAGATACGGAATATATTGAACATGGCAGGCGTCTTTTCCATTATCGATTATTACGATACAAAAGACGAAGCAACAGGCAGATTAAACGGAAAGGAAGTTTCATAAATGAACAGGGAGATGAAGGTGCAGATGTCAGGGATATTGGAAAATCAGGCATTGGCAAGGGCCATAGCTTCAGCATATGTTTCTCAGGCAGATCCTACGGTAGAAGAGCTTACAGAAGTAAAGACCGCCGTTTCGGAAGCTTTCAGCAATGCGGCCATACACGGATATCAGAACGAAGGCGGAGAAGTATATATGGAATTCAATTTCATATCAGACGACACCATAATGATAAAAGTAACTGACCATGGCATAGGGATCGAAGATATAGCCAGAGCAATGGAACCGCTTTTTACCACCGATACGGGACAGGACAGGTCAGGTATGGGATTTACGGTAATGGAGAGTTTCATGGATAAGATCAAAGTCGATTCCAGACCCGGCCAGGGTACAACGGTAACTATGATAAAAAAGCTGGATACATATTATGGTTTCTGATAAAGAAAAGAAGTTGGAACAGATAGTCGCAGAAAACACCGGGCTGGTAAAGTCGGTAGCACTGCGGCTTTCCCATATTTATGGGGAAGATGCAGAAGATCTTATACAGATAGGATATATAGGGCTGATCAAAGCAGCCAGACGGTTTGAACCGGAAAGAGGCCTTAAATTTTCCACTTATGCAGTCCCGCTGATAACCGGCGAGATCAAATCACAGATCAGGGACCATGGAGCCATAAAGGTCAGCCGGAGCTTAAAGGCCGAAGCCGCCGCCGTGCGCAGGGCAGAAAATGATTTCACTGCCGCCAACGGCAGATCGCCCAGGCTGAGCGAACTGGCGGCCGCAGCCGGGCTGACCGAAGATAAAGTCGAACAGGCCCTGAGGGCCGCAGATGCCATGACAAATTTTGAAGAATACGAAAAGATCGACATATCATCCTCCGATGAGGATCTGAATGTGACAAAGATCGATATCGCAGCAGCCATCAGCAGCCTTGCACCGAAGGAAAGGCAGGTTATAGTCATGCGGTATTACAAAGATATGACCCAGACCCAGGTAGCGAAAGCGCTGGGCATATCCCAGGTGCAGGTATGCAGGATAGAAAAAAGGGCGCTGAAATGCATGGCAGTGGCTATAGAATAAGGCTTCCACAAAATACTGCAAAAAAATTCGACTTTTTTCGCAAAATTTCACAAATTTTTGTTGCTCATTTAACAAAAAAGTGGTTTAATAAATATGTATGGCGTGTTTAAAGTCAAGAATACGGATACTGTCCAAATCGGACCCGTTATTAATAATTTAAGGAGGCATTTAAATGAACTTTCAACTAACGAAGGAACAGGAATTCGTAAGAAAAATGGTAAGAGAATTTGCCACTAACGAAGTTGAACCGTTAGCTGCGGACATTGACAAGGAACACAGATTCCCTGTAGAAACCGTTGAAAAAATGGCCAAATACGGAATGTTAGGAGTACCGTTCCCGACTGAATACGGTGGAGCCGGCGGAGATCACATCTCCTACGCTATCACAGTAGAGGAACTGTCAAGAGTATGCGCTTCAACAGGCGTTATCTGCTCTGCTCACACTTCCCTGTGCTGCTGGCCTATCTTCAACTGGGGCAATGAAGAACAGAAGAAAAAATACCTGCCTGACCTGCTGAGCGGCAAGAAATTAGGCGCTTTCGGACTGACCGAGCCAAATGCGGGTACCGACGCGAGCGGACAGCAGACAAGAGCTGAACTGGTAGGAGACAAATGGATCATCAACGGAGCAAAGGTATTCATCACCAACGGTGGATATGCCGATGTATTCGTTGTTATGGCCATGACAGATAAATCAAAAGGAAACCACGGAATTTCCGCTTTCATCGTAGAAAAAGACGACCCTGGATTCTCCATCGGTAAGACAGAAGACAAGATGGGTATCTGCGCATCTTCAACTACTGAGCTTATCTTCCAGAACTGCGAGATCCCTGCTGACAGACTTCTGGGTCAGGTTGGCGAAGGATTCAAAGTTGCCATGTCAACTCTGGACGGCGGCCGTATCGGTATCGCTTCCCAGGCTTTGGGTATCGCTCAGGGAGCTTTCGATGTAACTGTTGAATACATGCAGCAGAGAAAGCAGTTCGGCAAGAAGCTGTCCCAGATGCAGGCCCTGCAGTTCTCCATGGCTGACCTGAAGACCAAGATCGAAGCTGCAAGACTTCTGGTTTACAAAGCTGCCGACATGAAAGACAAGCACATGAACTACGGCGAAGCTGCTGCAATGGCCAAGCTGTTCGCAGCTGAGACTGCTATGGAAGTTACTACCAAGTGTGTTCAGTACCACGGCGGTTACGGATACACCAAGGATTATCCGGTAGAGAGAATGATGAGAGACGCCAAGATCACCGAGATCTACGAAGGAACTTCAGAAGTTCAGAGAATGGTTATCGCTGGTAAGACTTTCAAGAAATAAGATTGTAGGAGGAAATTGAAATGGCATTTAAGATTTTAGTATGCGCAAAGCAGGTTCCTGATACAAATGTTATAAAAATAAACCCTAAAACAGGAACATTGATCAGAGACGGCGTTCCATCAATCCTCAACCACGACGACGCCAACGCTCTGGAAGAAGCACTGAAGATAAAAGATAAATTTGAAGATGTTACAGTTACCGTTATATCTATGGGACCTCCGCAGGCCGCCGATCTGCTGTTTGAATGTATAGCAATGGGAGCTGACGAAGGTATCCTGATCTCTGACAGAGCTGTAGGCGGATCAGACACCTGGGCTACATCCAACACTCTGGAAGCAGCTATCAGAAAATGGGAAAAGGACAACGGACCTGCAGACCTGATCTTTGCCGGCCGTCAGGCTATCGACGGGGACACTGCTCAGGTTGGACCGCAGATTGCTGAAAAATTAAACCTTCCTCAGGTTACATATGTTGAAGAATTCCACATGGACGACAACATGAAAGACATCACTGTTAAGAGACAGATGGAAGACGGTTATGAACTGATCGCCATTCAGACTCCATGCATGCTCACAGCCATCAAGGAACTCAACGAGCCAAGATATATGAGCATGGCCGGAATCTTCGGAAAGAAAGACATCAAAGTATGGAACGCCAAGGATATCGAAGTTGACCTGAACAAAGTAGGTCTGGAAGCTTCCCCGACCAATGTGTTCAGATCATTCACACCTGCTCCTAAGGCTCCTGGTCAGGTCATCGCCGGAGATACTGAAAACGAACAGGCTAAGAATCTGCTGATCCAGCTTAAAGGTAAGCACATCATCTAATTTGAGGGAGGAATAGAAATGGCAATTAAGATTATAAAAGATAATTGTAAAGGCTGCACCCTTTGCGTAAAAGCTTGCCCTTTCGATGCATTATCAATGGCAGACAGAAAAGCTGTTGTTGACGAAGGCAAGTGCACAAACTGTAACGCTTGCGTATCAAAATGTAAGTTCGGCGCTATCGAAGCTGCTCCTGAAGCTGAAAAAGTTGACCTGTCAGCTTATAAGCACATTTGGGTATTTGCTGAACAGAGACAGGGCAAGATCCAGAATGTTGCCCTTGAGCTTCTCGGAGAAGGCAAGAAGCTGGCTAAGGACATCAGCGAAGATACTCAGATCTGCGCAGTACTGATCGGAAACAACATCGATCACCTGGCTCAGGAATGTTTCGAATACGGAGCTGAAAAGGTTTACCTGGTTCAGGATCCGCTTCTGGAAAACTATACTACCGACGGTTACACCAAGGTTATGAAACAGCTCATCGACGAGTACAAGCCTGAGATAGTTCTTTACGGAGCTACTCACATCGGCCGTGACTTCGCACCTCGTATCGCTGCAAGATGCAACACCGGTCTGACTGCTGACTGTACTCACCTGGATGTTAAGGTTTCAAAATACATCGAATTTGCAAAGGCCAATACTACTCTTGATACTTCCACACTGGACCCGAACGATCCTTCAACAGGTATCAAGCAGACTCGTCCTGCTTTCGGCGGAAACCTGATGGCTACCATCATCTGCCCTAAGACAAGACCTCAGATGTCCACCGTTCGTCCTGGCGTAATGCAGAAGCAGGACAGAGTACCTGGAGCAACCGGCGAGATCGTAAATGTTAAGCCAGAGATCTCCAAGGAAGACATCAGGATCGAGATCAAGGATATCGTTAAGTCCATGAAGGAAATGGTATCCCTGACCGACGCCAAGATCATCTGCTCCGGCGGAAGAGGCCTGGGAGATGCGTCCGGATTTGAACTGATCCAGAAGTTCGCTGACAAGGTTGGCGGAGTTGTAGGTTCATCCCGTGCTGCTGTAGACGCCGGCTGGATCGATCACTCACACCAGGTTGGACAGACCGGAACAACCGTTAAGCCTGAAATCTATTTCGCCTGCGGAATTTCCGGAGCTATCCAGCACCTGGCAGGAATGCAGACTTCCAACTGCATCGTTGCCATCAACAAAGACCCTGAAGCTCCTATCATGGAAATCGCTGACTATGCCATCGTTGGCGACCTGTACAAGGTGATCCCTGAGATAATAGCTGAATGGGACAACGCAGAAGCTCTTTACGACGCTTCAACAAAATAAGCCTTCAAACACAGGTTTTTCAGGACCGCTTTAAAAAAAGCGGTCCTTTTTTTGCGTATTTTTTACAGGTGAAAAGGAAGCGCTAAGCATACGAAAAAACATTTTTTAGGGTTGAAATAGAAAAAGCAAAGTTCTATAATGGGAAACTGTGGTGCTAAAATAAAGTAATTTAGGAGGTAACCATTATGGAGTACGGATTTTTGGTCAGTGTCGCTGTAATAATTCTTTCCACAAAGATTCTCGGCGACCTGACCAAAAAAGTGAGCATGCCGCAGGTAGTAGGCGCCTTGCTGGCAGGTGTATTGATAGGGCCTACGGGACTGGGTCTCATAGCTGAGACAGACTTTTTAGATTATACGGCGGAAATCGGCGTTATCATGCTCATGTTTTTGGCTGGACTGGACACCGATATCAACGAGATCAAGAGAAACAGCCTCACCTGCCTTACCGTAGCAGGCATAGGAGTTATCGTCCCGCTGATCGGGGGAACAGTCTGCTATTACTTTTTCTTTGAAGCAGGTGCGACCGGATTTGATGATATACTGAAAGCCGTATTCGTAGGTGTGGTGCTTACGGCCACCTCAGTAAGCATAACTGTGGAAGCCCTGAGAGAAATGGGCAAATTGGACGGCAAAGTAGGAAACACGATCTTGGGAGCAGCGGTACTGGATGATATAATCGGCATTGTGGTGCTCACCATAGTTTCCAGCTTCAAAGACAGCGATGTGTCTGTAAGCGGCGTACTTATAAAAATACTGCTGTACGGCATATGTATGGCGGTTTTGGCGCTGATCCTTTCAAAAGGAAAGAACATTATAGACAGCAATATCAAAAAGCAGCGTGCCAGCACTTATATCCTTGCGGCGTGCCTTTTGATCTCATTTGCTTCAGAACACTTTTTCGGCGTTGCGGATATCACGGGAGCATATCTTCTTGGACTGTTCCTGTCCAGCCACGGGATCAAGCATGAGATCTACAGGAAGATAAATGTTCCTTCCTATATATTCTTTTCACCGATATTCTTTGCCAGCGTAGGACTTAAAGTCAACCTGGAAGGAATGACAGGCACGATAATAGCATTCTCAATAGTACTGCTGATAATAGCCATATTGACCAAGATAATTGGCTGCGGCCTTGGAGCAAAGATATGCGGCTTCAGCGGGAAGGAATCGGTACAGGTCGGTGTTGGCATGGTTTCCAGAGGAGAAGTTGCCCTTATCGTAGCCCAAAAGGGAAGCGAGATGGGACTTCTGAGCCTCACCCTGATGCCTGCTGTAGTCCTGGTTGTAATAGCCACGACCATATTTACGCCGATAATACTGAAAAAGATAATGTAATGTACAAAAAAGAGTTTCACCATCTGCCGGAAATACCTGCAGAGAGTGGAACTTTTTTTATGTCGTCAGACAAATGATGAGTTTGTGTCTTGATTAACAAAATATCATCAGATAATCTGTCAAAAAGTACAAATACTATTGATTTTGTCAAGAAAATGTGATAATATGGAGTGTAAATTTTTTTCGAGGTGAAAAAATGGAACACATTTTGCAGGCCGTTGAAAAGATAATGCCTGAAATAATAGAAATAAGAAGGGAAATACACAGACATCCTGAAATCGGAAGAAAAGAAGTCAGGACGACTGCGCTCATCAAAGAAAAACTGATGGAGTATGGTGTTGACGAGATACAGTCGCCAATGCCGACAGGAGCTGTTGCCCTTATTCACGGAACTGGTCAGGGAAATGCCGGTTTGTGCGCGGCAGTCAGAGCCGATATCGATGCTCTTCCTGTACAGGAGGAAACAGGACTTCCGTTCAGCAGCCAGGTGCCTGGGATGATGCATGCCTGCGGACATGATATGCATGCTTCCATGCTCCTTGGTGCTGCAAAGATATTGTGTGAGAACAGGGACAAGTTTTCCGGAACCATCAAGCTGATCTTCCAGCCAAGCGAAGATACTCTGCCCGGCGGGGCAAAAGAGCTGGTAGAAAAGGGCGTGATGGAGAATCCCCATGTGGATGTGATCTTTGGACTTCATTTGGTGCCTGATGAATCAGTTGTCGGCGAAGTGGAATTTCACAAGGGACCGCTGACAACATCCGTAGACCTGTTTGATGTTACGGTAAAAGGCAAGGGAGGACATGGTTCAACACCACACCTGACCAGGGACCCGATACTGGCAGCATGCCAGATGGTCACCTTGCTCCAGCAGATACAGTCCCGCTATACCGATCCTATGGAGACGGTCATCTTCCCCATATGCAGTTTCCACAGCGGAGATGCTCCCAATGTGATACCTGAGGAGGCCAAGTTCGGGGGAGTTGCCCGTTCCTATATTCCTGAGATCAGAAAACAGGTGACTGAACAGGTTTTCAATATAGCAAAGGGTGTAGAAGCCATATCCGGGACCAAAGTTGATATAAACCATTACGAAGGCTATCCGGCCTGTTACAATGATCCCGAACTGACTGAGGAAACCATGAAGGCCATGGCAGAAGCCATCGGAGCCGAGCATGTTTCAGAAAAGAAAGACCCTTATTCTTTCAGTGAAGATTTCAGCTACTATACTGAGATGACCGGGACTCCGGGAGTATATATGATGGTAAAAGCCGGACACGAAGGCGAGCTGGTCGCTCTCCACAACGCCAAGTGCGCCATGAAAGAGGACGCTATGCCGTATGGCATCGCAGCTCTTGTTACGGCAGCCACAGCCTATCTTAACGGCAGAGAATGATAAAAGTCAAAAAAGATTCAGAAACAAAATCATACAAGAATCTTTTTAATAAAAAATACATAGAAAGGAAGACAGGAAATGTATAATTTTATGCTTGCGTTTGTTATCTGCGCCATAGCTTACCTGATAGGTGATTTTGTGGCAAAGATCACAAAAGCCTGGGTTCCGTCCGTATTCGTTACTGCGGTAGTCCTGCTGATCGGATACTGGACAGTACTTCCAAAGGAACTGGTAAGCGATTCATTGCTCATACCTTTCGGAAGCACCCTCGGAATTTATCTTTTGATCACCCATATGGGTACGGTTATAAGCCTTAAGCAACTGGCTCAGCAGTGGAGGACCATAGTGGTCTGCCTTGCAGGCCTTGCAGGAATGTGCGCTCTGGGATATTTTGTAGCGCCGATATTTATTGATAAAGTGCTGGTCATCGCAGGTCTGCCGCCTCTTACAGGTGGTATCGTAGCTGCTACCATGATGCAGGAAGCTGCTGCTAAAGCAGGATTTGAAACAGCTGCCGTATTTGCCATCGCCATGTATTGTGTACAGGGCTTTGCCGGATATCCGCTGACTGCCATCTGCCTCCAGGTTGAGGGCAGAAGGCTCCTCAAGGATTTCCGTTCCGGAAAAGTTGTCCTCACTGAGCAGGACAGAAAAGAAATGGCCAATGTAGGAATGACTGCCGTAGCAGATGACAGCGACAGAAAGACCATCATCCCTAAGATCCCTGACAAGTGGAACTCACCTATACTGATGCTCGGAAAGCTGGGTATCATCGCATATCTGGCCATCAAGCTGGGTGAGTGGACTCCGCTCCACGGGGCAGTATGGGCTCTTCTCCTGGGTGTTCTGTTCACAACCCTGGGATTCCTGGAGACCAATCTGCTCAACAGGGCCAACTCCTATCAGATCATCATGTTCGCCCTGATGATGTATGTATTCGACGGACTCAAGGACTGCACCCCTGAAATGCTGGCTTCCATCATAGTACCTATGATCGTCCTCATCCTCATAGGTGTGTTCGGTATGGCCGTGATGTCATTCATCATCGCTAAGGTGCTCAAGATGTCATTCCCTCTGGCATTTGCCAACGGTCTGACGGCGCTGTACGGCTTCCCGTGCGATGCCATCATCACAGAGTCAACATGCAACGCTCTGGGTAAAACTGAAGAAGAGACCCAGTACCTGATGAGCAAGATGTTCCCGTCCATGATCGTAGGCGGATTCATCACGGTTACCATCACATCAGTAGTAATAGCGGGATGGTTCGCAAATATAATTGCTACGATGTAAATCTTTACATATAGAAGGTGAAAAAAATGAGTATAAAAGATGTTGCTTCAAATTACAATGATTATCAGGTGAAGATGCGCCGTTACTTCCATGAGAATCCGGAAGTGAGCGCCAAGGAGTACAACACCAGCAAAGTCATCAAAGAGGAACTGGACAAGATCGGAGTGCCATGGGTAGCATGCGGTCTGGAGACTGGTGTCCTGGCTACCATCAAGGGAGCAAAGCCGGGAAAGACCATCTTGCTCAGAGGAGATATAGACGCTCTTTCTGTTCAGGAAACCACAGGCCTTGAATATGCCAGCAAGAACGAGGGTGTGATGCACGCCTGCGGCCATGACTGCCATATTTCAATGCTCCTTACTGCAGCTCATATCCTCAATGATATGAAAGACGAGCTGTGCGGTACGGTCAAGCTGGCTTTCCAGCCGGCAGAAGAAGCCGCAATAGGTGCTAAATCCATGATCGAGCAAGGCGCTCTTGAAGGCGTTGATGCTGCTTTCGGCATACACATCTGGTCAGATATACCAGCAGGAAAGATATGCTGTATGGACGGTCCGAGGATGGCTTCTGCAGACCTGTTCAAGATAGATATAAAAGGTAAGGGAACTCATGGTGCTGCCCCTCATCAGGGTGTTGACGCTGCCGTAGTTACAGCTGCCGTTATAAATAACTTGCAGGCCATGACCAGCCGCCAGACTTCTCCTCTGGATCCGCTGGTAGTGACGGTAGGCACTATCGAAACGGGAACACGCTGGAATGTTGTAGCAGAAAATTCCCATATGGAAGGAACGACCCGCTGCTTCAGCCAGGAAGTCTGGGATGCCATACCTGTACTGATGGAGAGGACGGTCAAGAACACAGCCGCAGCATTCGGAGCAGAAGCGACTGTATTCTTTGACAGGTTCATACCTCCTACAGTAAATGATCCTGATATGGCTCAGCTGGCAAGAGAATCTTCCGAGAAGATACTGGGAGAGGGAGCTTGTGTTGAAATGCCTGCTACAATGGGAGGCGAGGATTTCTCCTTCTACGCTCAGAAAGTTCCGGCTGCCATAGCTTTGCTGGGATGCCGCAATGAGGAGCTGGGAGCCATATGGCCGCAGCACTCAGGCAACTACAGAGTAGATGAATCTGTCCTTATAAAAGGAGCGATGATTTACGCTCAGGTTGCCATGGACTATAACGCAAAATAAATATCATTTATTATCAGACCCGGACATCCCCAGCGGATGTCCGGGTTTTCGCATGTTTAAACGGATGTATACAGCGAACGGTCGTACACCCAGATCAGTGAAAATATTGATTTCAGGGGGAGCGACTACACCTGAACAGGCATTTTTTATGGAATCAGGGGGAGAAATTTTTGCAAAAAAGAGAGACACCCGGGAAATTTGACAACTTTAATTGTCAAATTCCCCGGATATTTTAATTTTTCTTCCCCCTAAAATGAAAAATATGTACCCTTTCGGTGTAGTCGCTCCCCCTAAGTGGCAATTATTGTGCGTATTGGGTGTAGCCGCAGTGTCCGGATACTTGCCGTATGCCTCCCGCATTGGCTGTACCCATTACGCCGTCCGCACCGTATACACTCATCCCGCTTTCCGCCCTGTCCACAAACTTGGTCGGTATATCGTTGGCCGGTATATCGTTGACCGGTTTTTTTCCTCTTGACAAAACCGTAAAAAGAAGATATGCTGATTATGTGAATTGAATAAAGGTCATGTGTTCCTCTCGTAAAGGGAGGCTAAGAGGGAAGCAGGTTAGAATCCTGCGCGGTCCCGCCGCTGTAAATGGCGAGTCTTGTCTTTGAGCGTAAGCTGTCCATTGGGAAACCGAGAAGGATAGACAAGATGATGACCCTGAGCCAGAAGACCTGCATATGATCGGTGGATATATTGTTTTGACGGAGGATCGGAACATATAGTTTTTTTAGTTGCAGAAAACGGCTGTGATGTTGGCATCACAGCCGTTTTTTATATGCGCAGAAAGGGATTGGCACATGAGGTCGAAGCTCACAGAGGCTGAAACAGAATTTCTAAAGAAGAGATTGGTGGACATTACTATTGAAAACGCAGGGAAAAAAGAATCGAACGAAGCGTGTCGGGACGATAGGGAGTCTGTCACATGGAGAAATTTTTCTCTGGATTCGCCGGTAGGTTATCAGGTCTATTCGTCTTTTAAAGATGAGGAACTGATCGCGGTGATAAGAAAGATAGCAGTCAAATTGAATCATTCGCCTGCACGAAAAGAAGTCTTCTGGCCTTTCAGGGATTATGCAAAGAGACGGTTCAGACGCTGGCCTTATGTGATGGAAAGAGCCGGAATCAGCAGGAGCGCTGGAAAGGGCGGGCCGCCTGTAAACAAAGACGACAGTATAAAATGATCAGATAAAAGGAGAAGCGTACATGGAAACTAGGATAAGAGAGATAACCGCAGAGATAGGAAAAGTGATCATAGGTAAAGACGAGGTGGTAGAAAAAGTCCTGACAGCTATTTTGGCCGGAGGACATATCCTGCTGGAAGATATGCCGGGGGTCGGCAAGACCACTTTGGCGCTGGCTTTCAGTAAGGTGATGGGAATGAGTTTCAGACGCTTGCAGTTCACTCCCGATGTGGTCCCGTCTGATATAGTAGGTTTTACCATGTATGACGGGCAAAAAAATGAATTTACATACCGCGAGGGTGCGGTCATGTGCAATTTCTTTCTTGCGGACGAAATAAACAGGACTTCCAGCAAGACCCAATCAGCTCTGCTGGAAGTGATGCAGGAGGGAAAGGCCACCGTAGACGGGCATGAGCATATATTGCCTCAGCCCTTTATCGTGATGGCTACCCAGAACCCCATAGGCACTGCAGGCACTCAGACGCTGCCGGAAGCCCAGCTTGACAGGTTTATGATCAAACTGTCCATGGGCTATCCCGATCTGGACGCGCAGGTGGACATACTCAGAGACAGAGGTCAGACAGACCCTCTGGATTCTATAGAACTCAAGGTTACCAGGGAAGAAGTGATGGAAATGAAAGAAAGGGCAAAAAAGATATATGTGGATGACAAGATCTACAGATACATTGCCATGCTGGCGGAAGCCACGAGAGAAAACGAATATGTGAAACTGGGACTGAGCCCGAGAGGGGCCCTGGCTCTGTGCGCCATGGCCAAGGCGACGGCCTTTGTCTCAGGCAGAGATTATGTGATACCTGAAGATGTAAAGGAAAACTTTCTCCCTGTATGCAGGCACAGGCTGATATTGATGCCTAAGGCCAAAATGTCAGATATAGACGAAGACAAACTGTGCCGGATGATATTAAAAGATATAAAAGCCCCTAAGCTTGATGTGGAGAATGAAGAGCAGATATGAGGAAACAGAAAAAGGCAGCATACATATCCCTCCTGCTCATAGAAAGCGCTTTGTACCTGTTCACCGATATCAATTTCATGGGGTACCTGATAATATGTACAGCTGTTTACGGAGCAGCGGGTGCGCTGGCTGTAAGCATGTCGGGAAAAAATCTCAGGGTGCAGATCACAGCCGGGTCCAGCCGGTGCCGGAAAGGCGACGAGATCGAGATGACCGCAGAGGCAGAAACAGGTATGATCGCCCGCCTGCTGTGCGTCAGTATCCGCCTTGAAGCTGAGAACATCTTGACGGGACAGAAACATGAGGCCAAAGCGGAACTTTCCGCCTTTAAAAACGGAAAATGCCGGGTTAAGCTTGGCCTCTGTTCCTCGTATTGCGGGCAGATAGAAATAAGGATAAAAGAGATCACGGTCTCCGACTGCCTTGGGATCTTTTGCAGACAGATGGATGCCTGCGCAGGGGCAGAAATATTGGTCTTTCCCCGCGGAGCGGAGACCTTTCCTGAGATTGAAGAGATCGAGCACTACGATATGGAAAGCTATAAGTATTCATCGTCCCGCAAAGGCGACGATGTGAGCGAAACTTTCAGTATCAGAGCTTACGAACCGGGAGACAGTGCCAGATACATACACTGGAAGCTGTCCGGCAAGACGGGGGAATTGGTGGTAAAAGAGCTGAGCCTGCCGGTGGAAAACAGACTGATGATAATAGCAGACAAGGGCAGCGCGGAGGAACAGTCGGATCCGGAAGCTGCGGACAAGATCACTGAATTATTTGAGGCCTTGTCAAGGGCAGCCGTCAGCCGTGGGATAAAGCACAAGATAGGCTGGTACGACTGCCGGGCCGGGCAGTTCGAGGAATATGAGATAAACAGCGAAGACGATATATTACAGGCCATGCCGGGACTTTTGAGCAGCCCTCACCAAAAAGACAGCCAGACGGCCGCAGAAAGATATCTGCAGCATGGGGCTGATAAGGACACGGCAGTATATCTGTATGTGACAGACAGCCAGACGGCCGAAGAAGACACAGGAGCGCTTGCAGAATATGGAAAAGTTAAGATTTGCGCCATACAGAAGAATAAATAGACGGGATATTTCGGCGGCTGAGATAGTTATAGCGGCCTTTGGAGCAGTCTGCTGGTGTGTTTTGATAAAGGACATGTTCGACCTTTCCTTTGACCTGTCCGGAGAAAATGTCGGAACCTTCGGTGGCAGCCTCATATATATTTGGGACCGCATAGCGGAAACCCTTGGAAACGCCGGCTACACGCTGCTGCCTAAGTTTGAGGGAGCAAGCGGCAGCGGAGCTCTCTTTCTGCCTGTGATCTTTGTAACGGCGGCATTGATACAATATCTCATATTAAAGTCAAAACGCATTTGGCTTGCGGCTGCGCCCGCCGTCTGTATGGGCCTATTATGCGGAGCCTTCGGGCTCAGCGCCGGCGAAAGGGATATATTCCTCCTGCTGGCAGCTGTAGTCCCGGTCCTTGCCTACACGGCGAGGGGCTGTGAAGGCTTTGGAAAAAACATGGTCTTTTTTGCACTGGTGTTCGCGATCTCTGCCGGCCTTTGGAACCTGCCTGCTCTGAGCGATCTGACGGAAAAGACCGGAAAGGTGGGGCAGATAAGCCGGCTGGCCGAAGCGCTGGCGGCGGACAGTTTTTACGGCCAGAATCCTCTTCTCAGTGGAGACCTGACTCAGAGGCAAAGGAGCCGGAAAGAGGGTACAGCCATGGAAGTGACCATGACAGAGCCGGGATCCATGTATCTGAGAGGTTTTGTAGGCGATATATATACGGGAGACAGCTGGGAAACCCTTTCAGCCAGTTCCTATTACAGCAGGACCGACCTGATGTACTGGCTCAGACAGAGAGGTTTTGACCCTCTGGGGCAGTTAGGTCAGGCGGGAGTCATGACAGGAACCATAGGGGACGATGGTTCCGATATGTCCGGAGAAAACCTAGTTGAGATAAACATTAAAAATGCCGACAGGAGATATGCCTATCTGCCATACGAAGTGAAGGGCAGCTCCATAAGCCGGGGCAAGGACTGGGGCGGCAGCTTCGTAACTCCGATAAAAGGTACCCGGCTCAGCTCCTACAGCTACACGGCAGGCCAAAATTCTACAGCCCTGTGGACTGATATTGCGGCCGGTGTCTTTTCCATGGCCGGGAGAACGGGGCAGCTTGATGATTACCTGGAGGAAGAAAGCTATTATAACGAATATATATACAGCAGTTTCACTTATATTTCCGACAGCGACAAGGCTCTGCTCAGCGAATATATAGACGGGGCAGGGGATCAGTCCAAAGGCCACATCGACTACAAAGAAGCGATAAACAGGATAAGGGACTATCTGCAATCTGATTTTATCTATACAGAAAATCTGGGAGAGGTATCGGTGGATGCCGACGGAGCTCTTGAAACCTTCCTCAAGGAGAAAAAGGGATACGATGTCCAGTTTGCAACGGCAGCCGTAATGATGTTCAGATATTACGGTATTCCCGCACGATATGTGGAGGGGTATCTGATAACGCCTCAGGATGCGGCGGGAATGGAAAGCGGCAAGGCCGCAGAAATCCCATTGGAAAGGGCACATGCCTGGCCTGAGATATATATAGACGGCACAGGTTTCGTACCAATAGAGGTCAGCCCGCCATACATGGGAGTCATGGAAGAGGCGGACATGAACACAGGGATTTCAAACAACACTCTGATAAGGCCTTTTGACGGTGCAAGTCAGGGAGCTTCCGGCGGCGGCGATCTGTTAATGGGCGGAGACGACCACAGCCATGCAGGCATCAGCTACATGATATTCATATATGTATTCTTTGCCCTGCTCCTGCTGGCGGCTCTCCTGTGGATAGGGAAAAAAGCTTCCGGCTGGATAAGGATCACAGTGAGGAGACGGCGGCTGTTTGTTGATGAACCGCCTAAAACAGCTGTCAGTGCCATGTTCTCTTATATGGAGAGCCATGAGCTGCCTGTTACCGACAGGGCAAGGGAACTGGGCAACAAGGCCGCTTACAGCCGCAGCCAGATGACCGAAGATGATCGGTCGGAAATGGCAGGACTGATGAAAGAGGCGAAAAAGGAGAAGAGGAAAAATGAGAAGAACAGTAAAATATCTGCTCGCCGCAGCATTTCTGGCGGCCGTAGCCATGGTTTTATCAGGCTGCAGCCAAAGGACACTGGAGAGCAGTATTGACGGACAGGCAGAGAAAACAGCCGCATACATACGAGAAAATGTCTCATCACCTGTCATGGGTTCTGTGGGCGGTGAATGGGCAGTCCTCGGTATCGCTGAAAGCGGAACAGAAACCGACCAAAGCTATTTCGACATATATTACGACAACATAAGGGCCATCGTAAAATCGTCGGAAGGGGTGATCCACGATACATTTTATACCGATTATGCCAGGGTTACGCTCGCATTGTGTGCCATAGACAGGGATCCGTCTGATGTAGAAGGTTATGACCTGACGCAAAACTTTGACCGATATGATGAGATCACATGGCAGGGCGCCAATGCGGTGGCTTATACACTCATAGCTGCTAATGTGTCGGGAACACCGCTCCGATATGAAGATGAATATCTTTCATACCTGATAGATGAGACCGGAAAGTATATAGAGAAAGAAAACCCTCATCAGACAGATTATGTGTCCATGGGACTTGCGGCTCTATCTTTTTATGGCGACAGGGAAGAAGCTGCTGACATGATAGACAGAGCCGTATCATATCTTTCAACCATGCAGGGCGATGACGGCTCCATGGGAAACTGCGAATCCACGGCCGAGGCCATCATGGCTTTGAGCCAGTCGGGAGTGGATGTATTTTCAGACGAGCGCTTTATAAAAAACGGCGTATCTCTAGGCGAGAGTCTGATGATATATTCGTCCGGCGACGGCGGCTTTAGACACGCTGAAGATGATGGAGAAGCTGATCAGATGGCCACAGAAAAGGCTCTCATAGCCCTTGACAGCATGAAACTGTTTAAAGAGGGCGGAACTCTATACGAGAGGAAAATATCATGAACTTCAGGGCTTTTATACATAAATATAAAGTGCCGGCCATACTGGCGGCGGTAGTCCTCATATTTGCTGCTGCGGCCTGCTATCTGATCGCTCAGGTAGAGGATCACGGCCGGGATCCCATAGACGGGATCAACGGAAACCGCTCATATATACCAGTGACGGGACAGGGCTACAGTCTCAATTATGAGCAGGAAAACGCCTATCTGGAAGAAGAACAGCAACGGGCGGAAGCCATCGAGGAAAAGATACAGCAGCAGCCCGACAGAACAGATTCGCAGGATAACAGTGAACCTCAAGATGAAAACAATCTGTCTGAAGACCAGGGCGGAAATCATAGCGGCGGGCAGGGCAGCGGATCGGCAGATGAAGGTGGCGGCAATGGAACAGGAGGTGGGTCAGGTGCAGGAGAAGGAGAAGATGGCGAAAACACTGGGGGAGATCAGGATATATCAAAACTGCCAGTTATCGTATGCAGCCTTACCGAAGGCCAAATAGTGGAGGGAAACTTTCTCAGTTTTACGGTAAGGGCCACAAGTTATAAAAATGTGCAGCTGGGAGCTTTCGATATTACGGTCACGGTCAACGGCAGCAAGATATACAGTTCCGGCAATCAGAACGGGACCATAAGTTACAGGACATCCCAGAGCCTGAGAGACGGACAGAATGAAGTGACCATCCAGGCCACCGATGATGAAGGCTATACGGCGACCAAGACATATACCGTGATCGTCAATTCAGACCAGCAGCAAAAGGAAGGCGGGACCATGAGAGTGACCCTCAGAGCCGATGTACTTAGCCTTGGAGTCATTTTTGATGAAACAGTGGTCTTCTATGAGGGGGAAAACCTGCCTTATGTGGTCGACAGGGCATTTAAGCAGGCGGGGATAGTTTATTCCTATAGCGGCACTTTTGATTACGGGTTTTATCTGCAGCGCATATACAAGACAGGTGTGACAGACGGACATGTCATCCCCGGACCAATACTGGACAAGCTGGAAGAAGAAAACGCTTCCTGGGTTGGATATGAAAAAGATTCTCTTGGAGAGAAAGATTTCTATTACTGGTCAGGATGGGTGTACAGGCTGAATGGATATTTTCCGGACGGATTCTCCGCCATACCGGCAGAAGACGGTTCGGAAATAGAGATACTCTTCACATTGAACAACGGGAACGAATATGACGGGACATGGTTCAACGGGGATTGGAAGACATGAGGAAAGGAGGGAAAATCAGATGAACATCATTGTGATAAGAAACAACAGCCCATGACAAATAACATTCAGGGATGTAGTTTTTTAGAAAGGAGATAAGCAATGAAACAAAAATTAAGACGGTATCTGTATCTGACCTTGATCCTGATCCTGACGCTGACTGCAATGCCTGCCAGCGCTTTTGCAGATACAGACAGCTACGGCGTTGATGCAGAGTGGTATAATTTCCGCAATAATCCGGAAAACAACGGTAAAACAGACAGCGCCACCCCGGTGACAGCCGAAGAAACAGCTCTCAAGTGGGGTGTGAAATACGGCACAGGATGGTCGGCTGCACCTACGCCTCCGCTCATCTTGAACGGAAAGCTCTACATAGGAGTCGGAAATCAGATCCTTGAGCTGGACAGAGAGACGGGAGAGGAACTCAGACGGAGCGATGAGATGATCGGCAATGTGGGATATGCCATGAACCCTCTGACATATGCCGATGGCAAGCTCTTTGTACAGGTGGGCAACGGATGTATCCAGGCTGTTGATCTTGAAACTCTGCAATGCTTATGGTATA
>ENA-ORNG01000216-ORNG01000216.1-human-gut-metagenome-genome-assembly--contig:-NODE-216-length-56454-cov-8.457171_pt1 | contig 56454 bp, 79 predicted proteins | sample MGYA00242113_ERZ509018 | MGnify/ENA primary metagenome ERZ509018 (study PRJEB26280, sample SAMEA2338711) | human gut metagenome | biome: human gut; feature: human-associated habitat; material: faeces... | reverse complement strand
TATATTATTAATTATATATAATATATATAGGTCTTAAGATAAATTTAAAAATAGTGTATTGACAATAAAATGATATAATGATATTGTTTTACTAAATTAAATAGGCATTCGGGCAACGGGCAAGGTTAAATTGTCGAGGACCCGAAAGAAACGGAATTCATGCAGCCGGTACAGTCGAGATCATCATGATCTGATTGTATCAGTTGCATTTTTTATTTTCAAAATCCAGAGGAAAGGAGATATATAGCCATGTCAAAGATAGAAGTACAAGAGTTAAATAATAATTCTGTTGATGTTTTTAAAAATGATATAGATATGTATATACATCTCTGGATGGATGAAAGAAATATACCTAATATGTGCAAAGTATCACAAAATAGATGGTATAACTGTTGTAAATACATCTATGAAAACGTATTTAAGTTAAACCCTAAATACTTGAAAGAAGATAATAATATTAATAATGCTTATGATACAGAAAAGGTTAATAATATATTAGATATATATATAGACCTTTGCAATGATTATGAAAAGATAATTAATATAACAGGCTTTACCTTCTTTACTGGAATACATAGAGATACATTGAACGGCTGGGTTAATGGCGTTCAACTCGGTTCCCTAGGCTCCGACATCTGCAAAAAGATTGACTTAATGCGTGAAGAAAGCCTTGTCGGTTTGCAGGTCTCAGGAAAGGGAAATCCAATGAACTATATGCCGTCACTTAATAAGTACTGCGGCTTTAATATGCCGGGGGTAAGAGAGCAGGGAAGCAGCAAGACCCAGAGTATAGAGCAGATCCAGGAGAGATACAAGCCAGCTGAATTGTCTGTAAATGACACACAATTAGCACCACCGAAAGCAGATTTTTAATTGTAAATCAGACACACAATTCTATACAATTTAGAAATCCAGTAAAATCAAGTCTTGCGGAGATTTGAGAACCGGATAACTTTTCGTTTAACTGATGTTTTGCGAATAGATAAAGAAATCCAGAAAGAATTGTTTAAAATGTTTTTGAATTGTTCGCATTCTTGGTAACCCAGGGAGGGGTTATATGAAAAACACTACCGGGGTGCAACTGAGTAGCTTAAATTATGAAATGACAAAAAGAGGGTATTTGTATGGTATATGGAATTGGATATTGCTCTGAAAAGATAAATAGATATAGCAATACTGATGATAAGAGTTTTTTGACATGGAGAAATATGCTTAAGAGGTGCTATTCATCAGAGAAAAAATACGAAAACTATAGAGAACAGGGAATTGTAGTTTGCGAAGAGTGGCTTGATTTTTCAGTTTTTAGAAAATGGTACGATAGAAATTATTATGAGATACCTGCTGAAGATATGAGTCTTGATAAAGATATAATTCATCATGGAAACAGGGTCTATTGTCCTGAAAATTGTATTTTTGTTCCGAAATTAATAAATCAATTATTTGTTTCAAATAAACTAAAACGTGGGAATTTACCGATAGGAGTTTATTATAACAAGAAAAAGAAATGCTTTATTTCATGTTGTAGTATTAACGGAAAGAATCATCAGAAGGAGCATAGGGATGTATTAGCGGCATTTGAATGCTACAAAAAAGAAAAGGAAAATCATATCAAGGATATTGCAGAAGCCTACAAAGACAAAATACCAGATAGATTGTTCAATGCAATGATGATGTATGAAGTAAAAATTACAGATTGACATCAAAAATCTTTCCACATCAGATAAAAATTCAAAAGTTACATTCGATAACGATTTTCAAAAATTTTCAAAAACAAAAAGAGGTCAAGCACTATGAGGACATTGATTGAGTATATCCGTTCATGTTTCTGTAAGCATGATTGGGATTGAAGAATGAAAGGATGAATGACATATGACCGGAAATGAGTATCAGAAATTAGCCATGCGGACAAATGATCACAAGGCGACAGAAAGAATTTCGGACAAACTTGATTTGCTTAAATTTTGCAAAAAGAACAATATCGCATCTGCGTTGCAAGATTATGACCTTGGCGGCATCTTCAATTCTTGTTTGGGGTTATCCGGCGAAGTTGGAGAGTTCAACGATATGATTAAAAAGTGGATTTTCCATGAGAAGCAGCTTGATATTAACCATGCAAAGAAAGAAGCAGGAGACATTTGCTGGTACATGGCAATGCTTTGTGAATCCTTCGGTTGGAGCCTTGATGAGATTATGCAGATGAACGTAGACAAGCTTAAGGCGCGTTATCCGGAAGGGTTTGACGTTGAAAGAGCGAACCACAGAGCGGAGGATGATGTGTAATGTCAGAATGTAAACAGTGCTGTGGTACTTGCAAGTATGCAAATTATGATAAAACAGATGGTTATGAATGCTCAAACATAGAAAGTGAGTATGATGGCTGCTTTGTAGAATATAAACATAGTTGTGAGGAATGGGAGAGAAAAGATGAATGAAGTAATCATGAAAACAGAGTATTCCAAGGCATTTGATGAAAAACGTAAAGGATTAATTGAGCAGAGCTATTATAAATACGGACCTGCACATTTGAATTTTGCAACCGGAAATGTTGATGCGATTGGAAGTTTGAAAAAATGCCTTGCCAAATTCGAAGAAACTGGGAATCTTGAATATCTGTGCGATGTTGCAAATTATGCAATGTTCCGGTTCATGTTTCCACAGGAAGGAGATTTCTTTCAGCATACCGGTTCTGACGAATCAGCGGGAATAATTGGTATGAGTGTAAAAGAGATGGAAGAATTTAAAAGAGAACATAGCTTTGAAGATGAATGAAAAATGGAGAGTGATTAAAAGATGAGAATTGTTTCACAGAGTAAAGATTCTTCTTTCAGCAAACAGGCAGAAGAAGTTTTTATACAGATGAATCAAGAAAGCACCAGTACAAAAATATTTTTTATGCCGGAGAAATAAAGATGATTGTGAGAATGATTTTAGAAATTATAGTAAGTCTCTTAGATTTATTCCTGATTTCGTTGTTGGCTTCATCTAAGGTAGAAGGTACAGAAGCAAAACATGGAGTTAGTTTAATAATTGTGCTATTGGTATTAAACATGTTGCTAATTTGGAAATAAAAGTGCGAAGTACAGTTAATTTTCAATCATACAGAAAATGGAACTGGAGAAAGAAACTCAAAGGTTCGAATCCTTTTACTTTGATTGCCGGATAGTTTTTGATTGTTTTCTATCTGGCGGCGTGGTTATATACCATTGTTTGGCATAGAGATACCTTTCAGCCACTAGGACGATTCTGTTAAGGACGGTGCGAGACCGTCCGGTGGTTATTGCAGCAGAAAGCGGTATTAGACGTAAGCCTATATGGTGATGAGTGATGGTCACTCCATAATTTGCTGACGAGCAATCCATATAGCAGTCAAACTTGATAGTTCGGGTGCCTATCCCACGGTGCCTGAGCTGTCAAAGATATAATTCCCCCATATAGTTAGGCAGTGGCAGAATGGGTATTGCAGGTAAAGAAATCTATCGGTAAGAGTGTTGCCAAGTGGCAGACGGGCGATCATCCGTAGTCAGCAACCACACCTTTTCTGAAGCCGATAATGCAAGGTTCGAATCCTTGCCTGTCTAAGCGGTCAAATTACGCTGCCTGCCAGCAGATGGTCTATGTTTTGGCTGAAATGTATTGGCGAAAGCCGTGGTAAGCAATCGTTAAATAGGGAGATTGCAACGCTCACTAAGAGGTTTATGTGAGCATATAGAAAAGCCGTATGTACGGGTGGTGAGGGAGCGGTCTTGAAAACCGTTGGCTGTAAAAGGCTTGCAGATTCAAATTCTGTGTACGGCGTTTATCTTTGAATAACTTGTAATTACCAGAACTGCAAATATGGGTTATAAGGTTGTTTGTATGGATAGTAGTTGTATTATCGGAAACAGAAAACTCTTTGCAAAGTAGAATTTGCAGATTTGAAATGCATTGGCATGGTTTGATCTGACGGAGTTCGACTCTCCGTGCAACTATTTTGAACTTTGAAAATTGAATATTGACGGTTATAATAATCTAAGAAATATATTTTGCGGAGGAAATACATATGAAGAATTGGAATAAGTGGAAATTAATACACCAAGTATGTATGGTTGGTATTTTTGTCGTATTGATTATTGGAGTACCATTTATCATACATGTTTTATTTTCAGTTAAAATTCAAAATGACTTTTTTGTTGCAAAATGGTCGGCAGGAGAACTGCTAAGCTATTATGGAACGATTCTTTCATTTTTAGGAACAATAATTCTTGGAATAATTGCTATTAAACAAAATAATCAAATTCGGAATATTAGTAAAGAAGCTAATGATGTTAATTTAAGAATGCTAAAATTGGAAGAATGTGCTAAAAAATCATACATTACAATAAAAAATGTAAATATATCGAATGACAAATTTATAAGCATTCTATTTAAAACATTAAATTCGGTTCAGATTTCTTCTTTTTCAGTGATGAATAGTAATATGATGTTTAGAGGGACTGAGTGGAAAGACTATAGAGATGCAATGATTAAAGGAATGAAGGAACTTATAATTACCGATGTAAAAAATCATTTTTTAGTAGCTCCATATTATGATGGTAGAGATATATGTATTATCCTAGAGGAAAATAAAATAGAACTAGGAGAAGCTATTACAATCTGCTTTATTGTCGAGTTAATAAATATTTGGGGATATAAAACTAAACAAAAATTTAGTGTGAGTTTTTGTTATTCACAAGAGAGAAAAATAGAATATTTAGAATCACACACAATGGAAATATAGGCCATGTAGATTACACCAACCGTCAATATTCGATGGTTGGTATTTTTTTCGCAAAAAATGAGGTATAAACATGATTTGGAATTGTGTAAATTGTGGCGCACCAATCGAAAGAAATAAGGAAGCGTGCCCTTACTGTAAAACTCCATATGATGTAAGTGGCTTCAAAGCTGAAATAGATGAAATGTTCGGAGAACTTACAATTGGGGGAAGAACATGCAAAGTTTATCTTGGAAATGTAGAGTATCATCAATTGTTGGGAGAGCCATACCGTGATATAGATGGTATTTTACATCGTGGAAATGCGAAAACGCTCCATAAATTTACTTTGATTGAGGTGTGAATATGTGTGACTTTTGCAAAGATTACGAAAATAACAGAATATTTGGTGCTGATATTCCTATCAAAAAGTGCACCAATGAGACAAATTTGACAAGAGCAAATGTTTTTAAAGACTGCGAGGATAAAGTACCAAGTATTTTAATTAGTCAGTCTGTAGTGCCAATGGGATATTTTAATATTGCATTTTGCCCTATGTGCGGCAGAAAGTTGGTGGAAGAATGAGCATGACAGAATTAATGGAATCAATAACAGATGAATTGACTGAACAGCTGGAATATGACGCATATCAGCGAGAAATTAAGCAGGATAGTGAAATGTCTCTGGTTGAATTTGCAGAGAAGATTGCACCATTTCCGCTATCTGAATTTCAGAAACAGTTAATTCGGGAATACGAGGAATGCGAGAAAAGAAATTTACACTTGTGTTACATTCCACCAAGAAACGTTGGAAGAGACTTTATATATCGGTTGATTGAAGAGTGGAAACGTCAGCATTATTTGAAAGATGCACGTTGTAGTAAATGCAACCGCCTTTTAGGTAAATTCAACGGACAGGCTGAGATTAAATGCCCGAAATGCGGGAAAATCAATAGAATCGGAGTAGAACGATGAAATTTTGTTTCGGAGATATTGTTGTTGTCGAGGAAAATCAGATAGGTGTTGTGGTTAAAAGCTGGTGTAAATCACTCTTAGGAGCAGAAGCAAGTCATGATGTGTATGTGAGAACGACAGGAGAGATTGTAAATTACCCGGAATCGCAGATACAGAGGTATATGGTTCGCCATAAGTATCTCGATGAACAGGAAGTTGAGTGGAACAATAATGCCATATATGGCAGATAAATAGAATATTTCAGAGCACCAGTCGTAGAGTGCCTACGCAGAGAGCCAAATTTCCAAAATTTGAGGAAAGGAGGCTCTTTTTTGGTTTCAGAACAAACGCAGGAAACTGCTGATGATATTAAAAATTACATAAAACAACATGGAATTGAATACCGGTCACTGTTTGACTTATTGGATGTGGCGAAAATAGCGTTTGAAAAGGAAAATGACACGGAATGGGCGTTGAAAGTCACTTCGTACATCAAGGAATGCTGCAGGTGGGCAATTCAAAAAGGCGTTGAAGTCTTGCAGATGGACGATCTGTATTGGAAAACCATGAAAGCGGAAGCACCGTACCATTTTGAATCATTCCTTTTCTATATGGAGAAGAATCGCCGGCCGGAAAAGAAATTCTATGAGCCAAGAAAGAAAACTCTTGGAATTGTTGTTCACGACTTACAGGATTTGGAAGATAGAAAAATTGAATTTCTTGGAATTTCCCTTCCACCGCGAGTAGGTAAGTCCACACTTTGTATTTTCTTTCTTGCATGGGTTATTGGTCGGCATCCGGAAAGCCACAATGCAATGTCTGGTCATTCTGGAATACTTGCTGATAGGTTTTACCGAGATGTATTAAAACTTACGGAAAACGAGGAATACACGTTTAAAGAGATATTCCAGGAGATTGAGTTAGCAAATAAGTCATCGGAAAAAAATGAATTGTTTTATTCGCCTACAGAAGCTTTTGCCACACTGACATGCCGAGGAATTGATGGAACATGGACCGGTGCGGTTGATATTAGTTCGGATGGATATTTGTATGTCGATGATATGGTTCGTGACAGAACTGAATCATTAAGTCCTATCCGACTTGAAAATCGCTACCAGGATTATTTGAACGTCCTTGTTGACCGTAAAAATGATGGTTCCAAAGAGTTAATGGTTGGAACCCGATGGAACGTGTTAGACCCATTAGGACGTGTCGAAGCGGAAAATAAGAATAATCCAAAATATCGGTTTAGAAAGATACCGGCACTTAATGAAAAGGATGAATCAAACTTCCAGTACGATTATGGCGTTGGATTTTCTACAGAATACTATCGCAATATGCGTGATAGGTTGGATAGAAATGAATGGATGGCTAAATATCAGCAGATGCCATTCGTGCGAGAAGGTTTGCTTTTCCCATTGGATGAGCTTAATTACTACAACGGTGTTCTTCCGGATGGAGAATGTATTACGGCAGCAGCCTGTGATGTTGCATGGGGTGGAAATGATAGCTTGTCAATGCCGTTTGGAAAATTGTTTGGAAGTACTGATGATGGACCAATATATATTCCTGATTGGATTTTCAATAAAGGAGATAAATATACAACAAAACCTATTGTTGTGGCTAAGACATTACAACATCAACCGAATATGGAAAGATTCGAAGCCAATAATGGTGGAGATGAATACGCAGAAGATATTGACCGCCAGTTAAAAGATAAAGGTTTTAAAACCAATATTTCTTGGGCAAAAGCTAGTAACCAGATAAGCAAGATGGCAAAGATTATACAGTATGCACCTGATATAAAACGAAGATTCTATTTTCTTAAGGCAGAGTTACAGAGCGAAGAATATAGGGCTGCAATGGAAGAACTTGGAATGTTTACTCAACTTGGGAAAAATGAACATGATGATAGTCCGGATGGCTTGGTGCAGCTGTTCCAGTTATTTGATGGTGGCATTACAAAGGTTGAGATTATGAGCCGAGCCGAGCTTGGAATATAAGGGGGTAGACATGATTATAACAAGAGAATATTTAGCAAAATATATTTACTTGGAAAGTTATATTAAGTCTGTAAAACGCAGATTGAGATATTTTGAGACCCATCCATTAACATCCCAGCACGGTGTTGTATCTGGGTCTCGCAAAGAATTTCCATACATACAATGCCATTTCGTGATTTCAGCTCCCAACGTGAAATCAGACGAAGAGAGAAAGAAAGCAATAATGCAATTGAAAGTTGATCTTGCAGGAAACCAACAATTGTATGAAGATATGCAGATGGATATTGAGTGTTTTATCGAGGAAATTGAAGATATCGAGGATAAAACAATTCTTCGTCTTAAGTACATAGATAGACTGACTGATGATCAGATAGGTAGAGAACTTGGATATGATCGCAGCAGTATTTCGAAGAAAATAGATAAAATTTTGGGGAAAGCACAGGTTTCACACAATTCACAAACATGAAATGCTAATATGTTAATGTGAAATAGTGCATGAGGGCATCGGACGATAGTTCGGTGCCTGCTTTATTGTGGAGGTAAATGCAGTGGAGCTTTTCGGAAGAAAGCAGATATTTTGTGATAAAACAGTAATTGATAAAACGAATATTCTTGAAGTTCTTGGAGAAGCTTACGCTATTCACGAGCAAAATAGAGCTGAAATGCTTTATCTGTTTGAATATGTGAAAGGCAGACAGCCTATTCTTGATAGAGAAAAGCAGATTAGACCGGAAATCAATGAGAAAGTTGTTGATAACATGGCATCTGAAATATTGGAATTTAAGCTTGGTTATGAGTTCGGTTCTCCGATTTCATATGTCCAGAGAGCAAGAAAAGATATTAAGAGCAGGAATGCTCTTTTTTCTTTTTTTAAAAAAATGTTCACATCAGAGGAAAGCAAAAAAGAGGATTTGAAGGTAGCGGCACTCAATGAGATGATGGTTGAAGAGTGTAAAGCGGCAAAGGATTTGATGCTTGCAAAGGATGTAAAGACCTGTGGTGTTGGATATCGGCTGATTCTTCCAAAGCGGATAAAAACCGGCGTATCTGTGTTTGATATTTTGGACTTGAACCCAATGAACACATTTATTGTTTATAGCAATGATGCATATCGGGACCCCATTCTTGGAGTTTCGTACTTTCCACACAAGGATGGAAGTTGTACTTTTGGGTGCTATACCAAGACTTCCTATTTCAAGATTGAAAAGGGAATAAAAGAAGGCTTTGAAGATTGGTTTAAGGAACAGCCTAACACATTGGGAATGGTTCCAATCGTTGAATATATCAATGATTACGACCGCATGGGATGTTTTGAGAGAGTTATTCCGCTTATGGATGCACTGAATACCATCGATTCTGACCGTGTTAATGATATTGCGCAGCATATTCAAAACATTCTATGGGGCGACAATGTTGCAATCGATACAGAACAATACAAAGAACTTCGAAAACAAGGCTTGATTCTCACCAAATCCGAGCAAGGCAGAACGGCAACACTGAAATATCTTGAAAGTGTGCTTAATCAGTCGGAGAACCAGACACTTGTTGATTACGTGGAACGTAAGATAGAAAAAATTGCGCACATTCCGAATCGTTCGGAACTTTCAGGCGGAAGTACCGGAAGCGCAACAAATATGTCCACCGGTTGGATGGATGCCGAAACAGATGCCAAGTCAAAAGAACAGATTTGGATGGAATCTGAGCGAAGAGAGACAGCAATTATCCTAAACATCCTTAAAATGAGTAATGAAGTTGATTCCGATGTTGCAGAATTAAACCTTTCAGATATCGAAATCAAGTTTTCAAGGTCACGCACTTATGATTTGGCTACTAAGTGTAATTCGCTGGCAACTTTAATTAATGTTGGAATTGACCCACTTCGAGCAATAGAGATAGTTGGCTTATTTACAGACCCGCAGCAGGTTGCATTGGATTCTGCTGAAAGAATCGATGAAATTTTATTTAATCAGAAAACTAAAACAAATTCTGATAAAAAGATGCAGCCCGACATTACAGACCAACCATCTAAGGTGTCTGTATCAGATGAATAATTGGTATTTTGAGAGCTTAGAAATAGGCTCTCTTTTTATATACATAGCAGGGAAGCTATTTAAAAACGCAAGAGACAAGACAAGTCATTAAAACAGAATCTAATGCGGAGGGAACCGCTTGAACAAACGCAAGGAGGATATTATGGCAGATTTGAAAGAATTATTAGGTGATGCGTACAAAGAGGACATGACTTTTGAGGACATTAATGCGGCGTTAGCAGAACGTGAGCTTGTTGATAAGAGCCAATATGACGGATTTGTACCGAAAACTCTTCTGGAAAAGGCTAATTCAGAGGCTGCTGACTACAAAAAGAAATGGAAAGCTGCAGCAAGCGAGCAGGAACAGAAGCAGATTGAAGATGCTGAAAAGCAGGCACAGATTGAAGAAGAATTAAAAACCCTTCGTCGTGCATCCAAGGTATCAGAGTATGAAAAGCAGCATTTGGCTTTGAAATATGAGGAGAAAGATGCCAAGGAGATTGCCGAGGCACTTTATGATGGCGATATGGAAACTGTTTTTCGTTTACAGAAAAAGCATGAGGAAGCATTACAGAAAGCAATCAAAGCCGATTTGCTGAAAGATATGCCAACTCCTCCGGCAGGAAACCAGACAACTATTGATTACAGTAAACAGATTGCAGATGCGCAGGCAAGCGGTGATATGGCTCTTATGGCGTCATTAATTCGCCAGCAGGCTGCAGCTAATGCAACAAACCATTAAATACAATGTAAAGGAGATATTTAATTATGGCAGATGTATTTGCAATGAGTGGAAACACTCCTAATTATTCAGGTATGCTCTTCAATAAGGGCAACACAAAGACACCATTCTCAACAATGATTGGTGGAAGAAGAAAATATTCAACGAGCACAGAATTTGTAACTGGGCAGGAATATGAGACAGCAACAGGAAGTCAGCCTAAAATTTCAGAAGCAGAATCTCTTAATGCACCGGCAGCTTCAGTAATTACAAGAGAACAGAAGACTAATGTAACACAGATTTTTCAGGAGTCAGTTGGCACTTCCTACGGTAAAATGTCTAACATGGGTACATTAAGTGGTATCAATATCGCAGGACAGCAGGCGAACCCGATTTCCGAAGAGGATTTCCAGGTTGCAGCTAAGATGGCAAAAATCGGACAGGACATTGAGTACACATTCCTCAATGGTAAATACCATAAATCCACAAATGATAACGATGCAAACCAGTCCAGAGGACTTCTGGAAGCTATTACCACGAACACACTGGATGCAGATGGAAAGAAACTTTCCTTTATGCTTGTGTGTGAAGCATTAAAGTGTATCAAGGAAGCAAATGGAGATATTACCAATATTGTCCTCGGACTTGATTCTACAAGCAGAATGCAGTTAAATGCTGACGCTGTAGCAAATGGTCTTACAATCGTTGAGAGCGGAAGAGATGTTAATGGAATTGCTGTTGATAAGGTGCTTACACCACTTGGAACAGTGTATTTAAGAGATCTGATTTATCTTCCGGCTGGAACGGTTACACTGTTTGACCCATTCATTATGGGTCCTGTTGAACAGCTCGTACCAGGAAAAGGAAACTTCTTCCTTGAAGAATTAGCAAAGACAGGTGCTGGCACCAAGAAACAGATTTTCGGTCAGATTGGACTTGACCATGGTCCAGAGTGGTATTCTGCTAAGATTACAAATCTGTCTGCAGCGATGCCGACTGATGGAGATATGGTAAGAAAAGTCTATTCCGTTTCAAAGGCAGATTCTGATGAACCTACATCACTTGGAACACTGACAGTTGCATCAGCAGCAGGGAATGTTACTGGAAAGACCAAGATTACCATCACAGAGCCATTGACGGAGGGTAATTCCTACAAATACAAAGTAGGCGAAGCTGAAACAACAGTTAAGTTGGGACAGTCAGTAAGAACATGGAATGCATGGAATGGCACTGATGAAATCGAAGCTGAATCCGGCAAAGTAATTACTATCGTTGAATGCGATAAGTCTTACAATGCGGTTAAAGCAGGACATAATACAGTAACTTCAAAAACAGAGTAGGAGATGAACTTGGATGGAAGAGCTTTTGAAAGAATTGAATATGGATTTGGAAGCTGAATTGGCTTCTGAATTGCATGAGGATTCCGATAAGGCTCTTTTATCTTCAAAGATTAAGGGAGCCTATTACGCAGTGAAGCGTAAGCGAAATTATCAGGAGCATCACACAGAAGAGTTCATTTATAAAGATATGATGGCTATGTATGATATTATAAAAAACCTTGCACTGTATGACTGGAACCATATTGGAGCTGAGGGTGAGACAAGCCACAGTGAAAATGGTATCAGCCGGGCATGGAATCCAAGGGAAAACATTTTAAGGGAAGTAATTCCTTTTGCAACGGTTATTCAGAAAGGATAAGGTGATCCATTTTATCTCCCGACCGCAGGGTTAAGCGGTAAAGAAGATTGTGCGTGACCATTTTGCCAATGTCGGCAATATGGTTGCAGGCGGCGCACGTTAAGCGGTGGTGGGCGGTGCGTCATATTTCTATTTTGGAAAGGAAAAGCATTATGAAGAGATTATTTATTTCACAGCCTATGAGAGATAAAACAGATGAAGAAATCAAGGCAGAAAGAGCCAAGATTGTTGAAGCGGTCACAGAACGTTTCGGAGAGGTAGATGTTATTGATTCATTCTTTGAATCAGCACCACATGATGCCAAGCCATTATGGTTTCTTGGGAAGTCTCTGGAATTGCTTTCTACTGCTGATTGTGCTTATTTTGCAGAGGGTTGGAAAGACTACAGAGGATGCAAGATTGAGCATGAATGTGCGGTACAGTATGGAATTGATATTGTAGGCGAATAACTTCTTGTAGCGGTTCTCCTTTTGTCGTATAATGGCGATAAAGGAGAGTAGTAAAAATGAGTATTATAGAGGTTGTTAGTGAAAACGCATGGAACATAGTAATTGGAATAGCAACAGGAGTTATTTCAGGTATTTTAGTGTCAAAAATTTTTTTGATATACCAAGATATAAAGAGCGATTTTATTGAAGTTGTAAAAAATACAACTGCCTTAAAAAATTGCAAGATATTTTATAATTTTTATAAAAATCCAGAGCTAGCAAAAGCATTTCATGTAAAATTACAAGATGATGGAACAGTATCTAAAGAGTTAACATTTCTTTCCATGGAAAGAACTATTTTGAATGAAGTAAAACAGTTACATAATATTTACACAAAATACATGGATAAGAAATTGATAGAAATTAAAAATGAGTATGAATCAAATCTGGATATTCTTCAAATTGAATGCGAGAAACAATTTAGAAGAGAAGATAGTATAGAGAGTATATTTTCTATGACCGAAACTACTTTAAATAAATTTGATGAATATCAAAAAAACATGTTTAAAAGAACTATGTTTCTTATTTTAAAAGATAAATTAATCATTTTTCTTGCGGTATTTTTTACTATAATGATTTTGATAGCATAGAAAGGATACAATGCGTTCATTGAAAAAAAATAAGCAGAAACTGTACTACGCAACGTACAGTGATGAAGTTCCAGTATATGAAACAGACGAGGAAGGAAAAATTAAATATACCGAGGTTGACGGAGAACTTAGTCCGATACCGATAGGTACTATGGCAGGCTATAACGAGCCTGTCATTTTTTATGCCAACATTGCTATGTCTGGTGGTGAAGCAGAAGCTAAGGAATATGGCTTTGATATCGGCTCATATCAGGCAGTTTTGGTATTATCGGACAAATCTTTACCTATCACAGAAACAAGCCGAATTTGGCACACCAGTGAGCCACAGTACCATGAAGATGGTTCAGTAGATGGTGACAGTGCTGATTATTCGGTAGTAGCAATAAAACCGTCATTGAACAGTATGAAATATCTTCTGAAAAAACTGCCGAAAGGAAATGGATGATATGTCAAAAAAAATATCATTCGGTCTATCTGTATCGGAAATCGAGCGGGCAATCAAAGAGTTGCGAGAATATCAGAACAGTCTTGATGGGAAATGCGAGGAATTGTGCCGAAGGTTATCCGCCAAAGGGATAGCCATTGCACAGGCTCATGTCGGTAGCAGCGGTTTCGGCAAGTACGTTCGGCTGTCCTCGGAAATCTCACCGGAGAAAGCCGGATGCAAGGCAATATTTTTCATGGAAGATTCGCAGAAGATTGTGAGCAAATGGCAGAATCAAGACGGCGTGCAGAGTAAAGAAATCTCGGCGGCGCTCATGTTAGAGTTTGGTGCTGGACTTCCGGCACAGAATCCGGCGAACATTCCAGGTGTTGGTACTGGAACATATGGTACGCATGGAAATGAACCGGGATGGTGGTACATGGACTTACAGGGTGTTTGGCACTATTCAACCGGTATTTCTCCGAAGATGCCTATGTACAATGCCGGCAAGGAACTAAGAGATAAGGTTGTGGAGATTGCAAGAGAGGTGTTTGACGATGGGCGGTGATTAAATGGCGGGATTTGATTGGAATACATTTTATACACATTTTGAAAAGAAAATGAAAACTGCATATCCGAAATGCAAGGTCGGGCGATATGTTACACCAAAGAAAACTGACTTCCCATATTGTGATGTAGCCTTAAGCGATACATCTGGCGGCAACTATGATTTGGAAGGAAACGAAGGATCACAGACACCAATGATTACCATATCAGCATATGCAGTTGGAAGCATTGCTGATAATACTTGTTATACGATTTGCAGTAAAGCAAAAGAAATTATGCTTAAGTACGGATGGCAGTGTAAAGCTGGTCCGATACCTGTTGTGAATGCAGCTGACCCAAACGTAAGCCGGTGGGTTGTAAGATTTCAGCGCATCTATGCAAATGGGGATGAAATAGAAGAAGTAAGAACTGAATAAACCCCTCGATTTCGATGGGTTTATATAAAATGAAACCAAGAGTCAGCAATGACTCTTATTTTTATGCACCGGACACCCACTCGAGAGGTGTTCGCTGACCGCTCAAAGTTATGCGGTAGAAAGGAAGAAGAAATGGCAGAAAAAGCAGTAAGTACAATTAATACCATTCTTGAAATCAGTGAGGATGGAAAAGCATGGGAAAAGTTATGCCCAATCAAAAACTATCCGAAATTAGGCGGAGCACCAAACCAGCTTGAAACAACTGACCTTGAGGATGAATCACAGACCTTCATCAATGGTGTGCAGTCTATGGATTCCATGGAATTCAAAGCTAACTATATGTTAGAAAAATACAAAACAGTATTAGCAAAGTCAGGAATTCCGCTGCATTATCGTCTCTCAATGGGAAAAGATGGAAAAGACGGTGTGGCAACCTGGGAAGGAGAACATGCTGTTTATGTTAATGAAGGTGAAGTAAACGGCGTTCGTGAGATGACAATCAATGTTTCTCCATCCACCAAGATTTCAATTGGTGATAAGACTGCATGAACAACAGAAGAGACGGAGAAATCCGTCTCTAAGCTGCCAGCAGAAAATGAAGAGGTTGTAACAGAACCGGAAGAGCCGGAAAACAAGGAGGAAGAAGAAAATGGCAACAACAGTAACAATTAATAACAAAAAATATGATGTTCCAAAGTTAGGATTCGGTCACATGGAAATGCTGGAAAGCGAAGGATATGATGTCCTTGCAATGTTCAAGAAAAATCAGATTTTTGCACCAGCAAGTGCTTTTATCATGCTTTGCGCTAAATGTGACAGAGAAGAAGCTAACCGGTTAGCAGAACAGCACATTTATGGTGGCGGCAACATGAATGAAATTTACAAGGCATTTGTAAATGCAATTAACGAATCTGATTTTTTCAGAAAGGTTCTCGGTATGGACGAGAACAAGAAGAGTACGAAGAAATCTACGACTGCGGAGACGGAAGTACAGTAGTTGAATTAGCATCTACAGAAAAGTTCTTCACAAATGAAATTTATAATGTATGGCTTCCGGCAGCAATCAGATATGGAATTGACATGAGGACATTTCCTATGTTGAATCCAAGAATCATGAATGCATATCAGGAAGCCTTTACTGAAAAGAAAAAGCAGGAAGCACAGATTATTGATTTGTCTGCATATTACAATGGAATCTATTGTCTTAGAGCAATAGGAGCAGCCTTTTCTAAGAGTTCAAAATATCCGTCACATCCATATAGTTTGATGGATGAAGAACAGGAAGAAGCAGAACCATTAAGCGAAGCAGAGCAGTTCAAATTGTGGGCACTTGCTTGGAATAAGAAATTTGAAGAAAAAGAAAATTAGGGAGCGGACGTGTCACAGCGTCCGTTCTTTTTATCTGGCTATCGAGTGGGAGATAGTCACAAACCTTTAATAGTTATAAGGAAGTTGGTGAGCAGATGGGAGCAGCGGACATTGACCGTTTAGAGATAGAAGTTGAAGCACAGGCAAAAGGAGCAAATCAGCAGTTAGATGCGCTCATTAGCAAATTGGAAAAGGTATCTTCTGTACTTGGCGGCGCAAGTGGCAAAGGACTTAATTCATTTGCAAGTGGAATTTCTAAGATTTCCGGACATACTGCAGCTATTGAAAAGATGGCATCAAGTATGGAAAAGTTGAAAGATGGTCTTTCCTTTGATTCTCAGAAACTTACTAATATTGCATCCGGAATCAGAACACTATCTGATTCAGCAACCGGCTTTAAAGGTGGAAAATCAGCAGAAATTACATCCCTGGCAAGAGCATTAAGCAAATTTTCAGAGGTAGATACGAATTCTATGTATGGAGTTACCTCTGCATTACAGAATCTGTCTAATGGCTTGGCAGAAGCACAGAATATTAATGTCGCAGGAGTTACAAGTATTGCTGCAGCGTTATCAAAACTAGGTGGAAAGAATGCCACTACCGGCACCGGAAATCTTATCAAGATTAAAGATGATTTGGCGAGCTTTGTTGCAGGAATGAACAATATCGGAGCCATGACATTTGATGTAACAGGACTGGCACAGCTTATTCCAGCACTATCTAAGTTGGGTGGCAAGGCATCTACACAGGCTACAAAGAATCTGCCTACATTATCTGCTCAGTTGCAGAGTTTTGTTCGGCAGATGAATCAGATTGGTGAATTAAAATTCAATATGTCCGGAATGAATGAAATGGTATCTGCTATTTCAAGGCTTGGCGGTGTGGCTGCCGGTAGAGCAATTACGAACCTTCCATTATTGGCGAAGAATCTCTCAGAATTAATGGAAACCCTGTCAAAGGCACCGGCTGTAAGTAACAATATTATTGAAATGACCAATGCTTTGGCTAAATTAGCTTCGCAGGGTTCTAAGGTAGGTTCCACATTAAGCACGATGGGTAATAAAGGTAGTAAATCAACCTCTATATTATCCGGATTGTTTTCCTCTGATGGAAAGGCTGGCAAAAGTTTAAAGAGCTTTTCGCAGATTGCAGGTGCATTCTACGCTAATTTCTTTATGGTTATTCGAGGATTTAAAGGCCTTTGGAATACAGTGAATTCTTCAATGGATTTCCTTGAAACTGTAAACTACTTTGAAGTAGCCATGCGTAAGCTTGGTGATGATGCTGCAGCAAATTGGCAACAGGCAGGATATGACTCTGCAGAAGCTTATGCATCGTCATTCTCTTCAAGAGCAAAGCAGCTTACAGCCAAGATGACCGGATTTGATATTGATACAGATGGTAATGCTACATATACCGGACAGAAGAATCTTGGAATGAATCCGGATACTGTAATGAATTACCAGGCAATGTTTGCACAGGTATCCGAATCTATTGGTGTAGCAGAAGAAAGTGCGCTTAATTTTTCGACTGCTCTTACAATGCTTGGTACTGACTGGGCATCCTTGAGAAACACTACATTTGAACAGGCATTTGAGAAATTCGCATCTGCTTTGGCAGGACAGTCCAGAGCAGTTCGTGCGTTTGGTATTGATATTACAAATGCTACTCTGCAGGAATATGCTTATAAATACGGTCTGACCGGTGCGATTAGTGAAATGAATCAGGCAACCAAGGCACAGTTACGATTACTGGCTATATTAGACCAGTCGAAGGTTGCATATGGTGACTTGGCAAATACAATGGAATCACCGGCTAACCAGTTGAGAATGTTAAAGCAGAACTTTTCCAATCTGGCAAGAACAATCGGAAATCTGTTTTTGCCGATTATTGAGAAGGTTCTTCCGTATATTAATGGTCTTGTAATGGCAATGCAGCGACTTTTTGCATGGGTTGGTGGTCTGCTTGGAATCAATCTGAGTGGTATTAACTCATCCATCGGTGGTGCCAGCAATGGCATTGAGGATTTAGTCGGTGGAGCGGATGATGCAGAGGATGCCTTAAATGGTGCGAATGATGCGGCTAAAAAGCTTAAGAACACTGTACTTGGCTTCGATGAATTAAATCAGCTTAATGACCCTACATCCGGCTCAAATAGTGGTTCCGGCTCCGGCGTTGGTGGCGGAAATCCATTATTAGATGCAGAAATATCCAAGGCGCTTGAAGAGTACCAGAAAGCATGGGATGATGCCTTTGACCGGATGGAAAATAAAGCTCAGAAGATTGCAGATAAAATATGTGCAGCGTTCAAGCGTGGTGACTATGAGGGCATTGGAAAATATATTAGTGACGGTATAACAAAAGGTCTTAATAGTATAAAATGGGAATCCGTTTATAGCGTTGCCAAGGATTTTGGAAAAGGATTTGCAGAGTTCCTTAATGGATTAATTACACCGGAATTATTTGGAGCAGTTGGCTCAACTATTGCAGGGGCATTAAATACTGCAATGTATACAGCACTTTCTTTTGGAGAGGAATTCAGTTTTTCCAATCTTGGAACATCAATAGCAACAGGAATAAATAAAATCTTTGAAGATTTTGATTTTGAAGCACTTGCGGAAACATTAAATACTTGGGTAGATGGTATCGAAGAAGCGATAGTTTCTGCATTAAGTACACTTTCTTGGAGTACGATTGCGGAAAAAGCAGGAGATTTTTTTGGTAATCTTGATTTTGATACTTTTTTAGTGCTGTTTGGGTTGACTAAAGTCGGAAAGAACACATTTAAAAGCATAGGGAAAGCTTTCTTAGGATGGATAAACAAAGGTCTTGCAAGTGTGTTAGGAGTTGAAGCTGGAAAAGGTATATGGGATACATTAAAAATAGCATTAGCAACTACATTAGAAAGTTATGGTGGTTGGGCAGGACTTTTTACAATGGATTTTGCAACAATTGCTGGTGCAGGAACTTGGACAGAAATTGGACTAGCAGTAGCAACAGGAATTTTTTCTGCAATTGCAGCAGCTATTGCGGGATGGAATATAGGAGAACTAATTGGAAGAGCTATTTTCGGAGATGAAGCATATGATGATTTTTCATGGTTTGGTGATAATGGCTTTTTTGATTCGTTAGATTACTTTTTCACGGTAATGATTCCAGAAAAATTCATGGAATGGGTAAAAGATGTAAAAGAATATTTTCTTGGTCTGGATTGGTTTTCAACCATTTCTGATGCAATTACAGGGGCATTAGATTCAATTACAGATAAGCTATTTAAATTTGATTGGGCGGAATCTTGGTTTGATGAAGCAGGAGAAGCATTTAAAACTGCATTTGATGGAAAAAGAGACGGCTTCATGGATATTGGTGGGTGGATTTTAGAAGGTATTCTGGATGGAATTGTTGGTGTTCTTGCTGGAATCGGAGATTTTGTGGCTAGTATTTTTACTAGTTTATGGGATGCCCTATGCGAAGTATTTGGTATACATAGTCCATCCAAAGAGATGAAACCGATTGGAGAATATATTCTTCTTGGAATAATAGAAGGATTTCAAGATGCTTTTTCCAATATTATCGATGCAGTATCAGGATTTTTTACAAGTATTTGGGATGGATTGTGTAATGTATTCGGAATACATAGTCCGGCAAAAAATATGAACTCCATAGGTGAGAACATTCTTCTTGGCATAAAAGAAGGATTTGAAAATACTATCGGTAACTTAACTGATGCATTATCTGCACTTAAGGATAAGGTTATTGGTATGTTTGACGGAATAAAAGAAAAGTTTCAGTCAATTGGTAGTTATATTACAGATGGTCTTGCTGATGGAATAAGGTCAGGCTTTAGTGGAGCTGCAACTGCCGCAACAGGATTAGCCAATAATGTAATGAATACGGTTAAAGATAAACTTGGTATACATAGTCCATCAAAAGTTATGGATGAGATTGGTGTTTTTACCGGAACAGGATTTGCAAATGGTATTTTAAAAACCGTTGGACAAGTTCAGCAATCAGTGAACATGATGGTTGAGCCAGTTAAAATGGAACCTGTTTCAGCAGCCAGATTTACGGTAGAAGCCGAGCAGAGAATGATAAATACCGGTATTGCAAATGCACATAATACACAACCGGTTATTACAGAAATTTCCGATAATATAAAATCACTTATTACAGACGCAGTTGCAGAAGTGATGGTATCCATGATGAATGGGGAAGCTATAAGCTTAAAAGCGGATGTAACCGTTGAAAATGAGTTGAAATGTGATAGCGAAACGATGTATAAGATTGTTCAGAAAGGAAAAGAGAAGCACGATAGAAGATACCACATTGTGAATGAATTTTAAAAAGGGAAATCAATTTAAGGTTTCCCTTTAACCTCATTTGTTATATAATCAAGAAAAAGGGGGTATGTCTTGTGGAAAAGATGGTTTGTCCATGTTGTGGAAAAGAAACCAGAATAAGTGATGGATATTGTGAACATTGTGATATGCGTATTACACCTTATATTAATAAGAATGATTTCGCAGAAAAAATTGTGTCAGAAACTATGAGAGAAATATCGGACGAACATAAAGAAAGTGATAATAAAGTTCCTGGGGATATTTATGTCGATGATATATATATGCGAACAGGGAATGATAAAAAAGAAACATTAAGGGGAATTCGTCAAGTAACAGGAATGAGTTTAGCAAAAGCAGAAAAATTGCTAAATGATTATTTGCTTTATGGTGAAAATACAAATTTATCCAAAGCACATGACAGTGAACAAAAATCAACAGATCTGACATTATTTAGTGAAATCCTTAAAAGTACGAACAATGATAGAATTAAGGCTATGAAAATAGCACGAACACAAACGGGTATAACATTGGTAGAAGCAAATAAAATAGCTGACGATTACATATTTAGAGGTATAGATACAGACTTAGCCGAATTAAATAGAAAACGGCAGGAAAAGAAGGAAGAGGAAGATAGAAACTTTAATGGTATATATAGAGTTTCTATTTTAGGTAATAAAACAAAAATATACTGTCCAAGGTGTAGGAGTTCAAACTGTAGTTGGTATGCAGAACAGAGAGTTGTTCCGGGAAAAACAAAAACAAGATACACTGCGAATTTAAATCCATTTCATCCGTTCACATTGGTGAATAAAAAAGAAAAAGTTGTAAGAAAAGAAAGATATGAGACAGTAGAAAAAATAATATGTAATGATTGTGGATATATCTTTTCATAGCAATGAAATATTTTGTATATTTAGAGCGAGAGAAGAGACCAAGAATATAGAGTGACGAGAGAGTAACGCAAGAGGCATCCTAACGGGTGCCTTTTGTATTGACATTTTCGATAAAACAAATTATTATAATGAAAAAGTGAATATCAGCTTGAATTAGTGAGGTCTGGAAATAAAGTGCAAAACCAGAAAAGTACGGTTATATGCCGTCCTTAAAGTTGTTAAGTCCGTAGCGGGTAACACAACTTTAGGGGCGGTTTTTGTTTACCTAAAGATATTGTGATGTTGAGTGTACGCCGGATGACTATATTTGAATGAATTTGAAAGGTTTCTGCATATGAATGAAATTAAAGTATTTGATAATGCCGAGTTTGGAAAAGTAAGAACAACAACAGTAAATGGTGAGGTTATGTTTGTGGGTAAGGATGTAGCTGACATCCTCGGGTACCAAAACGGTAGCCGAGATATTAACCGCCATGTCGATGAAGAGGACAGAACCAAAATTATGATTTATGACGGTGTACAAGATAAGGAAACCATCATCATCAATGAATCTGGTCTTTACTCACTTATTCTTTCTAGTAAGATGCCTAATGCTAAAAAGTTTAAGCGTTGGGTAACGTCTGAAGTCCTCCCAAGCATTCGCAAACATGGCATATATGCAACGGATAATGTCATTGATAACATTTTAAACAATCCGGATTTTGGAATTGAATTATTAACCAGATTAAAGTCGGAAAGGGTAGCTAGGATTGCGGCAGAAGAAGAAAAGGAACGATTACAGGAAGAACTTGATTATAGCAAGGACTGGTATTCGATTAAGCGTGTTGCTGCAATGAATGGCGTGGAGTGGAAAAAGTTTAAATGGCGCAGGCTTAAAGAAAAGAGCATTGAACTTGGATATGGTGTAAAGAAGATTTTCGATGCAAATTATGGCGAAGTCAATACATATCATAGAGATGTGTGGGAAGCAGTATATCCAGAATATGAAATTTAGAAAATAGAGCACTTACCCTTGGTGAGTGCTTTTCACATATATAGAATTTACCGGCTATTGTTTGAAATAGTCGTAAACCTAAAAGAATTGTAGGTAGGTGGACAATATATGGCAATGATATGGGTAAATGGTGTGGCTATTAAAACACCAACCTCTTTTAGCTGGGGACTGCAGGATATATCAGATTCAGATTCCGGAAGAACGCAGGATACCATAATGCATAAGAATAGAGTCGGTCAGAAACGTAAGATTTCGCTAACTTGGGATAATGCAACGAAAGAGGATACGGCTGCTATATTACAGGCATTTAATCCGGAATATGTAGATGTGACTTATCCGGATGCAATGAGTGGCAAAGATGAGACTAGAACATTTTATGTAGGTGATAGAACTGCACCTATGAAAATGTGGACGATTAATAAGAAAATTTATTCTCAAATCAGTTTTAATATAATTGAGAGATAGAAAGGCAGGGGTACGATGTTAGATTTATCAACTGAATTTAAGCAGGAAATGTATAATGACAACCGGAACTTTCTACCTTTTTTGGATATAACGCTTGTTAGTGGAAAAGTATTGCATATTACAAAGGAAAAGGTATGGGAAAATACCTTTAAGATTGAAGATGCTACATCCAGTCAGAATAAATTTACTATTGGTGCAGCAGTCACCGGAAAGCTGAAAGTTACGCTAAATAATATTTATGATGATTTCAGTGATTATGATTTTGCTGATGCAACAGTAATTACTTATATTGGGTTACAGCTATCAAACACCATTGAAAAAATCCGGGTCGGAACATACATAGTCGATGAGCCTAGCTATGATGGCTCAACAATCACATTATCCTGCATTGATTATATGAGTAAGTTTGATAAACCATACTCTAATAGTAAATTAAGTTATCCGGCAACTATTTCTGCTATACTGGCAGATGCGTGCAGCAATTGTGGAATTTCCATGTTGAGTGCAAATATTCCAAATGGAAAATATACGGTAAAGAATCGACCGGATGATAAAGCAATGACATTTGGTGATATTGTTGCCATGGCTGCGCAAATATCCGGTTGCTGGGCGAAAATGGATGCCTACGGAAGATTAAAACTTGATTGGTATAATATGTCAGCATTTGAAATCAACTCTGCGTTGGATGGTGGAACTTTCCGGACAACAACAAAGCCGTATTCCGATGGGGATGATGCGGATGGTGGTAATTTCAAGGATTATTCCAGTGGAGATAACATTGATGGCGGTACATTTACCGACCAGAAGATATATCATCATATATTTTCTACAAAGTCTTTTGATGTGTGCACAGATGATGTAGTAATAACCGGTGTAAAGGTAACAGAAGAATTCGATGAAACAGACACGCAGAAGAAAGCAACGTATCTTGCCGGTAAAGAAGGGTATGTAATTGAAATATCCGGCAATGATTTGATTCAAGAGGGAACAGCTAAGACAGTAGCAACGTATTTATACAAGCGTATTGGTGGAATGAGATTCAGACCGTTGACAGTATCAACACTTGGCAATCCGGCTGTAGAAGCAGGGGATGTGGCTTATGTTACTGATAGAAAGCAGAATACTTATCAGGCATTTATATCCACTCGGACATTTACTCTTGGTGGTAGCCTAAATATATCCTGTGACTCTGAAACACCTCTGCGAAATAAGACAACACAATTTACGCAGTTCACCAAGGCAATTGTAAAAGCCAGAAATGAGAGTAAAAAGCAGTTATCTTCTTACGATTTAGCAGTGCAGCAGCTTACCAATCTGATGACACAGTCATTTGGTGTATTCAAATCAGAGGAAATATTAGAAGATGGCAGCATTGTTTACTATATGCATAATAAGCCGGAGCGTGCGACCAGTTCTACTATATGGAAAATGACAGCAGATGCTTTGGCAGTATCCACAGACGGCGGTAAGACATGGAATGCTGGTATTGATTCATCCGGTAATGCAGTTGTAAATGTTCTGAATGCTATCGGTATTAATGCGGATTGGATAAATGCCGGAGAAATAACTGGTGTAAGTATAAATATTGGTAATGGTGTATTTGTTGTAGATAAAGAAGGGGCTGTTACAATTAAATCTGGGAATTTCAACATTGGTGGAGGAGTATTTAGTGTAGATTCCAATGGAAATTTAACTTCAAAATCTGCATCTATATCAGGTGGAGATATTACCTTAAGTTCGGATATTCAATATGACTCAAAACTTAATTTGGTACGGACATATAATGGAAAAACATATGGAAGGGTGAATTTAGCGGCAGATTTAATTAAAATGACAAGCGGAACCGGAACATGTATTAATATCACTACTAGCGGTTCTCAATTTGATTCGCTTTATATTGGCAAGTCAGATACTCCGGTAATGCACAACTATTCATTATTGGTGGATGGAGATGCAAGTATAAAAACAAATTTGATAGTATCAGGCACAAAATCAAGAGTGGTTAATACAGAAAATTATAAAGACCGGCTGCTATATTGTTATGAAACACCATCTCCTATGTTTGGTGATATAGGAGAGGGAACCATAGATGAAACCGGTAAATGCTATGTTTATATCGACGATGTATTTGCAGAAACAATAGATACAGAAGTTCAGTATCAGGTGTTTTTGCAGAAATACGGTGATGGAAGTATTCATGTAAGTGAAAGAACACCGTCATATTTTGTTGTAAGTGGAACTCCAAATATGAAGTTTGGATGGGAATTAAAGGCTATTCAAAGGGAGTATGACACTATGCGTTTGGAAGAGTCCCAGGTATTGCCTGATGATGCAGATAACGAGGATAGTGCAGCAGAAACCTATAATTATTTAACATCATTGTTATATGATGTGGAAAGTGAGGAAGTATCATGAAAAATATTAAAGGATTTGCAGTAGCATCGGATGGAAACATGAAAAGAATTGCCATTACATTTGATGAAATCAGTGATACCGGCAAGGTAATTAATTCCAATGTTAAAATGAATCGAATCATCACAGATGAAAACGTGCTTGCTGCAGTTTCAACACTTGAGCAGTATGGTCAGATTGTTATTGATGAATAGAGGTGATTCAATATGGCAATTCAGATGAGAAAAGGGTTAAAGGCAGATTTCGACCCAACAAAGATGTTGCCGGGAGAATGGGCAGTATCTATCGACAGTGATACAAGTAATCAGATTGTATGGATGTGCTTTGCAGCCGGCGTCGTAAAACGTATGGGGACATATGAAGATTTTAAAGCACAGATCAGAGATGCTACTAAGGATATTCGAGATGAATATGTAACTGAATTCAATTCAATTCTTGAACGGATAGATAAATTAGCTGACACAACACAGAAGAATACAGATACCATTGTTAAGATACATGATGATATAGTAAATACCTATTTACCACAGATTATCGAGAATGCCAATATTGCCGGTTCTTCGGCAACAACAGCAGTAAATAATGCTGCATTATCTAAAAGCTATGCAGTCGGTGGGACTGGTACACGAACCGGTGAAGATACTGATAACAGTAAATATTATAGCGAGCAGTCACAGGCAAGTAGCCAGACAGCACAATCTTATGCAGAGCAGGCAGAAGCAGCAGGGGATGAAGCTATAAACAGGATAAATGAAGCCTTATCACAGAATGTTCCACAATTTACGATTGATTTTACAACCGGGCACCTCAAATATGAGGGTGGTCGGTTCAATTTTGCAGTACAGAACACAACAGGACACTTATTATGGGAGGTGGCAGTCTAAATGAATGATGCGGGAAAGATAGCGTTTACTCCAAAAGGGGATTACAGCAGTGCGGTTACATATGAATATCTCGATACTGTTGTATATAACGGAAACGCCTATGCTGCGCTTAAGACAACAACCGGTAATGCACCGGAAGAAGGCAGTGAGTATTGGATATTGCTTGCAAGAGGTGGCACATCTGTTCCAGTAGCGACAGAAGGTACCGAAGGAGTAGTAAAAGCCAGTGATGATATTGGAGTAGATTCAGATGCTAAAATGATTCTTAGAACAGATTTTACACCACAGGAGAATCTAACGGAACTTGAAAGTGGAGAATCCAGAAATACATTCTTTGGAAAAATTGCAAAGGCTGTGAGTGAACTAATAAGCCACATTAATGTAAAAGCATCAACAAGTGCAACAGGTCATGTTAAATTAAGTGATTCATCCGCAGTCACAGACAGTACCGGATTGGCATTGCCGGCAACGGAGAAAAATGCTTCCATATCTGGCACAATGGCTAATCAGATTAGTGAATTAAACACAAATTTGAAAATTATACACGCATATTCGTGGACGCAAGTCGTTGAAGCACGAACAGGAACAAGCATTACTTTAAATAAATCCGATATTGGCGTAGGAAATAAAATAATCATTCCACTTGGATTAGAAGCAGGAACTAGGTTTGTGCAAATAACTCCAACTGGTCAGAGCAGTAAAACAATTGGTCTGTTAGCACATAACGTAAGTGAAAAGGTAACTATCAAACCGATACTGTATTATCTTTCCGTTTGATAAATATATCTCAGGGTCAATCAAAACAACGCAGATATATTGTTATATCGATAAAAAGAATGGAGAAAATGCATATAGAAAATATGCGAATTGATTAAAGAAGGGAGCGATATATATGAAAGAGTATATCACTGTATCTGGCAAGGAATATCCTTGCCTTGATGTAATTACTACGACAGATAGCATTTCTGCTTTGATGGAGAACCAGAAGATTGAAGATGTTATTAAGACGTTCAAACCGGCTACTTCATTAACGGTAGCAGGAGAAAGCAAAGAAATTTACGGAGCCTACGAAGATTTATCTTTTAAATCAGCTACTGTAAATGAGGATGGAACCATTTTAGTTACAATGGCAATTGCTTCTGATACCGATAAACGGCTTGCAGAATTGGAAAAGACACAGATTGAACAGGATGAAGCAATCGCAGAAATAATTGGAGGTGATTTAGATGCTGAGTAGACCAGTAAAGAGCATTATGGTTCGTGTGATTAAAAGAAGAATTGCAGAGGGGGAAAATTTAGACAGCATTCTTGAAAGCTATCCGAAATTATCAGATGAGGACAAAGAGGAATTGCGTAAAGAATTCAATTAAATGGGGTGTGAGATATGGACATGGATGCAATCGAAATTGAACACAGAATTACAGAAGTTGAGCAACGGGCCAAGTCAAATACGCATCGTATAGACAAACTGGAACCTATTGTTGAAGAAATACATACAATGTCAAAGACAATGGTGCAGCTCGTGGAAGAAGTAAAACATACGAATGAAAATGTGTGTGCCTTGGATGAAAAGGTGGACCGTATAGATAGCCGGGTGGATGAAATGGAGCGTGCACCTACAGAGGATATAAAGAAATATAAGAACACAGCAGTAACAGCAATAATCAGCACGGTTGCCGGAGCACTGGCATCTGGGTTGATTTTTTTAATTGCGCAAAATTTATGATTTGGAGGATTTAAATATGACAGATTTAGGATTTTTAACAGAATTTATGGTGCCTGTGATTGTAGGAATTTGCTTGTGTGTAGGATATATCGTAAAGAAGTGGATTAATGATGTAGATAATAAATATATCCCTACCATTTGCGCTGCTATTGGTGTTATTCTGGCAATCTGGCTTAACGGATGGACAGTTACAGCATCTATCTTATTAAGTGGCTTATTCAGCGGTCTAGCAAGCACAGGACTGCATCAGTTATTTAAGCAGTTGTTAGAGAAAGGCGGTAATAAAGATGGCAAATAGAAAAATTGGACAGACAGGACTTAATTTAATTAAGCAGTTTGAGGGATGTCGGCTTACTGCCTATCAGTGTGCTGCCGGAGTATGGACGATTGGCTATGGTCATACTTCCGGAGTAAAAAAAGGTATGACCATCACACAGGCACAGGCAGACGCGTACTTAAAACAGGACTGTGAAAAGTTTGAAAAATATGTCAATAGTGCAGCGTATGTTCCTATTACAGAAAGCCTTAATCAGAATCAGTTTGATGCACTGGTTAGCTTTGCTTTTAATCTTGGACAGGGCAATCTTAAGAAATTGTGCGCTGGACGAACTGCATCCCAGATTGCTACATCCATGCTGCAGTACTGCAAGGCAAATGGAAAAGTTCTGGCAGGTCTTAGAAGACGTAGAGTAGCAGAGTGGGCACTGTTTAATAAAACAGTTGCAATGGCACCGGCAACAAGTACATCAAAAGCGGAAAGTGAGGATTACAATATGAAAGTAATTAAAAAAGGCAGTAAAGGTAATGCAGTAAAGGTATGGCAGATTATTGTTGGAGCAAATCCAGACGGAAGATTTGGCAGTGGAACAGAAGGTAAGACAATTGCTTGGCAGAAGAATCATGGACTGACCCAGGATGGCATTGTAGGAAAGAATTCTTGGAAAGCAGGATTGGAATCATTATAGAAATATGATAGAGCCGGTAGAGAGTATTATTATAGGATGCTCTTTGCCGGCTTTTTTTAGTAGAAATTTACTATTTACAAAACAAATGTTCGAATATATAATAAAGACACCAAAGAAAAAAGGAGCAAAACACATTGAATAGTATTCTAAGGGCCAGCATCCCGATTCAGATGATTTCATGCACTGATACGGATGGAAAGATAACGCCAATGCGGTTCCGGTTCAAAGACATAGATGGCAGTATAGTATCTGTCACAATAGATAAAATTTTAAAAAGAGAAGATTTGACAAGGCTTATTGGAATTAAGTACCAATGTACAGCCATTATATATGGCATGGAGAAAGCCTTTACGCTTCAATACAATTATTCCATGCATGAGTGGAAAATGATTGAAATAAGTCAGCAGGAAGTCTAATATTATTTTTTTCAATTTCATACATACTACTTACATATACACAAATGGTGGAGGTAGTAGTATGGCAAAAATGAAATTGTGGAATATTCGAAGTGAACGAAATATTACCACTAGAGAACTGGCAAATTTATCTGGAATTAGTAAATCTGAAATCAACAATATTGAAAATGAAAGATATTCGCCAAGGCTCTCTCAGCTTGAAAAACTTGCTGCAGCATTGGATATTGGAATCGTGGATTTATTCGATTCGGAGTATAAATATGCGCCTAAATAAAGAGTCTTGTCCACAACCGTGGACAAATTCACAAAAGTAAAGACAAATAATGGAAAATATAATATAATGATCATATGTAGTAACAGGGGAGAAAGCGGAAAAATTATTTAGCTTAATAGCTTTTTCTTTAAAAAAAATAAAAAAATGGTCGAAATAGGGGAGAAAAAACTTTTTTTATTTTATACAATGATTATGTCACCGATGAAATCGCAAATATACAGCAGGAGAGGGAGATTTTTTATGAATTCTAAAGAAAACATTGTGAAAGAAGAAAACACGTATATGTCAAACCAAGAATATCGAGAAGAACTACGAAAAATATTTGATGGTATTAATGAAAATTACAAACTGCGTTGGTTCTATTCGTTTGTAAGAGAAAAATTAAGGAGTAGCAACTAAGGCTACTCCTGGTCTTTGGCATTATGCTCGGATAATGCTTTCGCTTGAACTTCAAGAATATTTAACATTCCTGGGTTTAATTTTTCCGCATAAGCAAGTAGACGCATCAGTTGTGGATTTTTGCTTATTCTCGCTAATAGATATTCATTCCCAGCGAGAAAGTTTCTGTCTATTCCATATTTATCAATAAGTGCATCTATTAATTCTTGAGAAATACAATCATCTTCATGTAAGGCACTCACTTCTGTTTTGCAAAACTCTTTATAGTCTAAATTATCTATAATGTAATCGTTGCGATTAATTTCTATTGAAAAAGAAGATTGCAAATATTTTTCAAACGCAGTCATTTTCTGCTCTAAACTATTCCGATAACTTCTAAATTCAAAGATACTATCAGTACGCTCTTTATCAGCAATAGAATACGGTTTAAAGAAAGGGTATTTTTCTTTTATCTTTAAAAATCGCTGATGGAATAACTCATGTTCTTTTCTTGATTGTGTTGAAAGAGGATCGTCTCCAAATCCGCATACAGGGCATATCGAAAAAATAGTATTTCCCAACAAATAGTCTGTTGTCACATTTAGAAACTCTGCAATTTTTACTAGTCTATCTGACGGAAATTTTCCCTCTTTTAATTTTCTTATATATCCATTCCCGAACCCACATGAGGTTTCCAATTTCGAGATAGGTATTTTCTTTTCTTTGCACAATTTCTTTACCAACTCAACGCTATCCATAATTACCTCCAAAAATAAATTTAGAAAAAGGTCTAAAAAATGCTTGACAAATTAGAGATAACTCAATATACTTTATTTAGACTTAATTCTAAATAAAAAAGAGATACCTCTAAATATTAACTCTGGACAAGTATATTTTAGAGTATTCTCTAAATATTGTCAAGGAGAAAAGTCTAAATTTAGAGAAATGGAGGTCTAAAAGTGCTAGAAAAAGTAAAAAAAATAGCAAAAGAAAAAGGTTTAAGTATAGCTGCGTTGGAAAACAAAGCTGAAATTGGAAACGGCACAATTAGTCGCTGGGACAAAAGTAAGCCGAATCTTAAATCTTTAGAAAAGATTGCGACGGTACTGGGTGTCCCGATTGCAGAATTGTTGGACAATGATGAACAAATGGAGGATGAATGAATTGGAAACAGGCAAAATGCAGACGCCAATCGAAATTGTACTTGGTGTTGACGAAAATGGAATGACTACGGCAAGAGCCTTGTATGATTTTTTAGAACTTGCACAAGGGCAGTTTTCAAGATGGGCGAAAACTAATATTGAATCCAATGAGTTTTATGAGGAAAGCAAGGACTGGTGGGGGTTCGACATTGTGTCGAACGGTAATAATTGCAAGGATTATCGCCTTACAACGGACTTCGCAAAACACTTGTCTATGGAATCCCATTCTTCAAAAGGAAAGGTTGCCAGACAGTATTTCATTACAGTAGAGGACAAGGCCAAGGAAATGGCAATCAACCGTTCACAGCTTTCGCCGCAGATGCAAATGTTTTACGCCATCGCTGATGGACAGGCGAAAATGGAACTGGAACAGAAACGACAGGCAGAGCAGTTGGACCGTGTAGAGCGGAAGCAGAATGCCATCGTGGACACATTTCAGAAAACTGATGATGCAGAAGATTTTCAGAGATGGGCGAATGACCGTATTGCACAGATTGCAGAAAGCCCGAAGTTTGATAAGGGATATGGCAGGAGCAAGAATTATTCTCTTGCACGAACTGAAAGCTATGAAAGGCTAAAACAGAAAAGAAACTGTCGTCTTGATGATCGGGTTCAAAAAGCAAAGGGTAGAGCATTGGAAGAAAGACCGGATATTAAGAAGTCTGAACTGGATAAGATTAATAAAATTTATATAATTGCCAATGACAAAGATCTAAGACCAGCTTATGAACTAGTAATCAAGGAAATGACAATGTATTACTGTGTATCGTGAAAAAAGTAGATTAAAAATGAATCTGTCAAAGCTAAAAGGAATTATTCGAGAATGTGAGAAGAATTATATTCAGTGTGCAAATTCAATAGGGAAAAGTGTGACATCGTTCAATTCTAAAATAAATGGCAAAACATCTTTTTCTATTGAAGAGCTCGAAGATTTGGGAAACTTTCTTAATATGACAGATACCGAAAAGGTTGACACTTTTTTAAGATAGGTTTCGCTTTACGAAATGGCTACGAGAAGTCAGCCGGAAAAAAATTAAAAATGATAGTTGTGAAAATGCCATATTTTGTTATCGACGAAATTTGCAGGAATCAAATTTTGCCAGTTGATACAATAAAGCGAAATAGAGACAACCCATATTTTCCAACTATCGAAGTGGTAGTTGGATTTTTTTATTGCAAAAAATCCGGAAAGGAGAAGAATGAACAAACTTGTAAAAGTGAATTTTGAAACACAAACAGTGTCAGCAAGAGATTTGTATGATTTGCTGTCACAGGACGGTGGAGTAAAGGGAACAGAAAGATTTAGTAAATGGTTTGAAAGATATTGCATGTATGGATTTGTTCAAGGAGAAGATTATTCAACCCCGAACAAAAAAGTACGGGTTCAAACCGAAGGTACAAGAGAAGTGCAAAGGGAAGTGGAAGATTTTGATTTATCCATTGATATGGCAAAACAGATTTGCATGCTCCAGAGAACCGAAAAGGGAAAACAGTTACGTCAATATCTCATTGACCTTGAAAAGGCATGGAACACACCGGAACAAGTTATGGCGAGAGCACTTAAGCTTGCAGATAAGACGATTGACAGCCTTAAGACACAGGTAATCGAGATGAAACCAAAAGCTGATTATTTTGACACGCTGGTAGACAAGAAATTAAATACTAATATTCGAGATACCGCTAAAGAGTTGGGAATTGGAGAAAGGGCATTTGTTAGTTTCCTTATTTCTAATGGATATGTGTTTCGGCAGGGAAAGAATCGGGAATTAAGACCATATGCTCAATATGCAGAAAGTGGCAATGGTTTGTTCGTATTAAAGGACAAACACAATGAAAATAACGGATGGGCAGGACAGCAAATGTTTGTTACTCCAAAAGGAAAGGAAACATTCCGCTTGCTTATGGGAAAGGAAAACGAAAATGAGTGAATTTAATTACGAAAAAATCAATTCAAGGGTAATTCGTGGCGAAAGTGTGTATTTGGCAAAAGTCGATTCAGCAGAAACGCTTAGAAATATCTTTACAAATGAAGAAATGAGATATGAGGTTTCGGTAAGTGATGTAAAAATACAGACGGCGACTGGAACTTATACACCAGCTATGCTCTTTACATATTGCATGGAAGATGCAGATGGCGGAATGCATTTCGTAGATATTGTAATAAGCGAATTGCTCGGTACTTTTGTCTCGGATTGGTATTAAGCCTATAAAAAACGAAGGTTATACGGCTATTGTGAAAGAAATGGCAATTAAATATGGAGGAGGAAAGGATGAACGAACGCCATGGGATATGGAATTGCAGTAAACGAGAAACATTTTACTGGAAAAAAAGAAAAAAGGTGAATTATATGAAAATTAAAAAAATTTCATTTGTTGTGGAAGCCGTCGGAATGGCAATTCTTTTCACAAGCATGAGTTGCGATATTACCGAAAATCCGATAGTAGCCATTCCATTTATTTTTGGATTATTAATTTTAGCATTAGGTGCAGTGCTGGAAAGGAGTTTTAAAGATGCAGAGAAAATCATTGAGAAAGATAGTCGCACTTATCGTTGCAGTAGTGACAATGACATTGTCTGGCTCGACTTTGAAGATAGAAGCGGAACCGGCAGACACATGGATATGTAATGAGTTTCTTCCTTATATTAATACAATTTCAAATCAGTATCATCTTTGCCCGGAAATGGTAATGGCAATCATTGAACACGAAAGTAGTGGACAGGCTAATGCATCAAACGGTAATTGCAAAGGTTTGATGCAGATTTATGAGAAGTATCACATGGACCGTATGAAGAAACTTGGTGTGACAGATTTATATGATCCATACAGCAATATACTTGTGGGGTGTGATTATCTGGCAGAGCTATTTAGTGAATATGAGGACATGGGAACGGTTCTTATGGTATACAATGGCACCAAAAATGCGGTAAGCCGTGGAGATGCTGCAGATTATACAACATATGCATTGGGGATAATGGAAAGGACGTATGAACTTGAAGAAATACATGGGAAACACCAAATCAGTCAAACGTCAGTTGGCTAATGAATATATCAAAGAAATATACAAAAAGAGAAAAGGAATCCCACAACCGACCAAAGCAGAGGATTCCCAATCAAAGCAATAGCATAAGCTATTTGCGCCTATTTTAACATACTTAAAGGAGAATTTCAAACATGGACAAACTTTTAGAGAATAATAATGTAGAACTTGTAGGCGAAATTGTGTCTGATTTCAGATTTAGCCATGAGGTATATGGCGAAAGTTTTTATTTTGTTGATTTAGCTGTAAAACGAATGAGCGAAACAATTGATTACTTACCACTTTTGATTTCGGAATATTTGATTGATGTAAATACAAATCATATTGGTGAAATCATTCATGTAACCGGACAGTTCCGTTCTTATAACAGACATGAGGAACTTAAGAACCGGCTGGTTCTCTCCGTATTCGTCCGGGAGATTGAGTTTATTGAAGAAGAGACAGAGGAGATGAAGAGCAATCAGATTATTCTGGATGGCTACATCTGTAAGGACCCGATTTATCGTAAGACTCCACTTGGAAGAGAAATTACAGACTTGTTGGTGGCAGTAAACCGTTCCTATAGCAAATCTGATTACATTCCTTGTATCTGCTGGAGTAGAAATGCACGTCATGCATCTGGACTTCCGCTTGGAACACATTTAAAAATTACTGGACGCATCCAGAGTCGGGATTATATCAAGCATCATTCGAATGGTGAGGAAGAAGAAAGAAGAGCATATGAGATTTCAGCATCAAGAATTGAGGTGATTTCTGATGAGAAATAGAGCAATTAATGCATTGATTGAGATGGGAATGTCGGCTAGCTTGAAAGGATTTTATTATATTGCAGACGCCATGGAATTATATCATGAAAGAAAAAACGATTATATGAATATGACCGCAACATACAATCAGATAGCCGAAAAATATGGCATTACATGGCGTTGTGTTGAACATTCAATTCGCAATGCTTTTAACACATTAATGAAAAAAGGAAATAGAACGGCAATAGAAAAGTATTTATCATATGACAACACCACAAACAAAAATTTATTACGCTTATTTCATTTAAGACTGGAACAGGAATTGGAGGAATAAAATTATGCGAATTATTTTAAAATCATTACACATTGAGAATTTTAAAGGAATTAAAAGTCTTGAAGTGAATTTCTCAAATAAAACAAGTATTAAGGGGCAGAATGCAGCCGGAAAAACAACTATCTTTGATGCTTTTACCTGGTTGCTTTTTAACAAGAATAGTGCAGGAGAGGAAAAGTTTAATGTTAGGCCTTTGGACAAGGACGGTAAGAAAATTGATAACGTAGAAATCAAGGTTGTAGGTGTATTGGACGTGGAAGGCAAGGAAGTAATGCTTTCTAAGGTGCAGAAGCAGAACTGGGTTAAGAAGCGTGGAACCGACACCGTGACTTTGCAGGGGAACCCAAATTCATATGAGATTGATGGTTATCCGAAAAGTGAAGCTGATTTCAAGGCATATGTTTCCGAGCTGTCGCAGAGTGAAGATATGTTCAAGTTACTGACCAATCCACAGTATTTTTCTTCTCTGAAATGGAAAGAGCAGAGAGATATTTTAATAAAACTTATAGCAGAGGTTTCAGATATGGAACTTGCACAGACAGATTCACAGTATGCTCCATTGCTTAGTGAATTGGAAAAAGCACCATCCACAGACGATATTCGTGCTAAGTTTTCCAAAGCACTTACAGAATGGAAGAAAAAACAGGCTGAAATTCCGGTCCGTATTGATGAAGCCGAGAAATCCAAGGTTGATGTGGATACTGCAGAGCAGGAGTTATTAAAGACTGATTTGGAACGGCAGATTAAAGAAATTGAGTTGCAGATGAAATCTTCATCCAAGGTGATTGATGATTTAGAGCAGCAGAAATTCGAATTACAGTTTGAAATTAATGATTGCAAGCGCAAGGCAAATGAATCACTTATTAAAGAGCGGCGGTCGTTGGATGACAGAAAGGATGAAGCAACAATAAAATTCAATGATTTACATAAACAGATTACAAAACTGGAAAGTGAAATTGTTGAAAAGAAAAAGAGAATTCCTACATTGGAAAGCGAAAAAGCAGAACTTGGAAAGCAGTATATGAGTGAAAAGGAAAAGACTTTTGATGAATCATCGTACCTGTTTGATGAATCTAAGTGGAAATTTGATGAATCAACTACAGTCTGTTCATTATGTGGACAGCGGTTGCCAGAAGATAAAATTGAGCAGTTGAAGACTGATTTTGAAGAGAAAAAAGCAAAAGCAAAAGAAGATGCTGCAGAACGCTTAAAAACAATAAGAGAATCATTTAACAATCAAAAGGTTGCAGAATTGAACCGGATTGCTTCTCTTGGTACTGATAAGAAATCAGAAATTGAAATAATGAAATCTGATATTGAAGATGCAGAAAAGAAACTTCCAGAACTTCGTGAGCAGGAAACAGAACAGATGAAAATTAAAAATGAATGTATAAAAAAACTATCAGAGTTGCCGGAAGAAGCTGATTTGAGCACCAATGAGGACTACAAAGCATTGATGAAGAAAAATACTGATTTGCAGTCACAGATTGATTCTGCGAGAGCAAACAGCATTGATACATCGGAATTAGAATCGAAAAAATTAGAATTGGAAGCTGCATTAGAAGATGCAAAAACAATCATTGCACAGGCTGCTAAGAATGTTGAAATTGATGAGCGCATTGCACAGCTGCAGGCAGAGCAGAAAGAAATCGGACAGAAAGTTGCAGACCAGGAACAGATGCTTTACCTCTTGGAAGAGTTCATTCGTTTCAAACTGGATAAGGTTTCAAATTCCATCAACGGTCATTTCAATACCGTAAACTTCAAACTCTTTGAAATGCAGATAAATGGCGGTATGAAAGATTGCTGTGAGTGTACCGTGAATGGCGTACCTTATTCAACTTTGAACAGTGGTCACAGAATCGTAGCCGGACTTGATATTATCCGTTCGCTTAGCGAGTTATACGGTGTGAGCGTGCCGATTTTCGTTGATAATGCGGAATCGCTGAATGAGTTCAATGTGCCGGATATGGACGCACAGTTAATTCTTTTGAGTGTTTCAGAGGACATGCAGTTGAAAGTGGAGGACGTGTAGGATGAAAGAAGAATTATTGAAAATAGCATCGGAAAGCTTATCTTCGGATGAAGTGGGGGAAATTGTCAAAGAAAAATTTATGAATGCATTAGAAAATGCAATCGAAAATGCTTTTCACTGGGGAGATGCAAAGAATGCTATTGAGAACAAGGTAAAAGAAGTCATGGTTCCATATATTGAGAGTTATGATTTTTCAGAATATCTTCCTAAACTGGATTCTGTTTTAACAGAGATTGTTAATTCGGATTTTTGCATTGGCAATAAAAAGGTTTTGGAGAATTTTAAAAACCTTATGATTAAGCCGGAGCAGAAAGAAACCAAACTCACAGATTTGTTCAATGCGTGGATTAAGCAATGCGAAAGGGATATCGACACAGACGGCTTAGATATTGATTATGATGATGTCGTTTCTTATCAATCCGTGGAATGTGAAATGCGGTTTGAGTTGGAAGATAAGCCGTCATGGAGTAGCATACAGAGAGCAGTTATCACATTTGAAAATGAGCATGACGAAAAGTTGAATGTAGAAATTCCTGTGTCAAAATGGATATGGGATAGCGGCAAAGAAGAACCATATACACTTTCTGCCTATAAGGATTTGACGATTTCGTCACTTAGAAATTTGAGTGAATTTGAGGTGTTACTCTTGAGATTATCCAGAGCCGGAACGGCTATCGTTATTGATAAGGAATATGATAATAGTTATATTCAGCCGGAAAAAGAGCCGGAAGCAGAGTTTCACTAAGAAAGTGAGGAAGCCGAATGTCAAGAGTAGGAATCGGAAACAACATTACACAGCCGGATGCCCGGTGTATGTCATGCAAGCGTTGGAAGAGCGCAAGTAAGAGAGGATTCATGGGTCTTGCGGAATCCGGACATTGTTCTCTTCCGTACTGCGAGAAAGACGTGAGAAATAAAGGAAAGAGAGGTTACAGATAAATGCAGTATATCAAAGCGAAATTTCCCAACAGCACCAGAAGCTATACGTACCGCACCGAGGATTCCGTAAAAGCCGGAGACACGGTTGTAAATGCCAAAGGTGGAAAGCTGACGGTCACGGATGAATCGGTGGATATGAAGTGGGTGGAAACCTACGGCGCTGATAAGGTGGCAGTTGTGAAGAAGTACGAAGAGCCGGAAGAAACATTTGATCCGGTCAAGGCGTGTGAAGCACAGGCTAAATATTGTAGTGAAAAAGGATATCCGCACTTTGCGCCTAGAAATGGTGTGTGTTGGAAATGCAATAGACAGATATATCAGCCGGCAAAAATGAAGTCTTTCAGTGGTGTCGAAATTGAAAAACCAGGTATTTCAGTTGAGAGAGCATCAAGAGAACTGATAACAGGGTGTCCGCATTGTAATTGGTCATATTGCGAATAGAAAGAGAGGTTAATGGATTATGGCAGAAGCAAAGAAACAGGAAGTAGCAACACAGGGGAAGCAGGCAGGACTTGTCGAGTATGAAGCAAATGGAGAGCTTGTAAAACTTTCCCCTACAACAGTCAAAAAATATCTTGTTAGTGGTGGTGGAAACGTTTCTGATCAGGAAGTAATGATGTTTGTATCGCTTTGTCGTTATCAGCATTTAAACCCGTTTTTGAAAGAAGCCTATCTCATCAAGTATGGCAGTAACGACCCTGCAACTATTGTTGTCGGAAAGGATGTTTTCACGAAAAGAGCGGATGCAACACCTACATACGGCGGCAAGCAGGCTGGAGTTATTATCCTTGATAAAAATGGAGAAGTAAAGGAACGTGAGGGCGCGCTTGTTCTTCCGGGAGAGACTCTTGTTGGTGGTTGGGCAAAGGTATTTATTAAAGGGCATGACATGCCAGAGTATGCAAGTGTTTCATTTGAGGAATATGTAGGAAGAAAAAAGAGTGGAGAAATCAACGGTCAGTGGTCAAAGAAACCGGCAACAATGATTCGTAAAGTCGCAGTTGTGCAGGCTCTTAGAGAAGCATTCCCTGATAGATTTCAGGGTATGTATGCGCAGGAAGAGTTCCCGGAAGTGTCCGGAGCAAAACTTGATACAGAAGAAGTTGTTGCTCGTGATATCGAAGAGAATGCCAATTCAGAGCCTTTTGTCGTGGCGGAATCCGAAGCAACCGAGCCAGAGCCAGAAAAAGTAGCCGGAGAAGTCGTTGATAATGACGAGAATGTGCCGGACTTTATGAAAGATTAGGAGGATATGGAACATGATTTTTGTAAAATTAGCAGTTCTGTTATGGGTAGCATTTTTGATTATAAGATTCTTTGTGAGTGCAAATGTCACGTTAGGGGAAAAGCTTGCGGCTGCTGTTGGAGGAAAAGTTAAAATGACGTTTGGCAGATGGGTGCTTGTCATTGTATTTTTACTTGCTCTTGTTGATTCATTCGCAGCGTTGGTATGGGCTTTGTTTTTCAGATAAAAGAGACGTTTTCAAGCGAAAGTGAGGTGGTTTAAATGCTTATGCGATGTTGCGGTTCATCATCAGCAGGCAACAGTTACGCTTTAATTAGCAGCAGTGGCGAGGTTCTTGCCATTGAAGCAGGTGTGAAGTTTATGGACTTCAAGAAAATGATTGATTGGCGTATTTCTGATGTTGCTGGATGTATCGTTTCACATGAGCATGGTTAGGAGACCATGCGCGATACATAAAAGATTTCATGCAATCCGGCATTCCAGTTTACACAGCGTTTGAAACGCAGACTGCACTCGAAGTCATTACCGGAGAGCGTACAATAGCTCTCTCGCCTAACAAATCATGCCAAATCGGCAGTTTTACAGTGGTACCGTTCAATGTGCCGCATGACACAGAAATTGAGTGTTATGGCTATTTAATCAAGCATGAGGAAATGGGAAAATTACTATTTCTTACAGACTTGGAATATTGCAAATACGATTTTTCAAACCAGATGGTTAATCACATTCTTTGTGAAGCCAACTATGATATGCAATTTGTCAATCGTGACGAGCCGAACTACGAACACCGCCTACGAGGTCATATGAGCCTTGATACGGCACTTAAATTTATTTCTACTAACGATAACCCTGCATTGAGAAATGTCGTTCTAATTCACTTATCAGATAAAAGCGGAAATCCCGCATTATTCAAACAAAAGACAGAAGAAGCAGTTAAATATGGAGCAAGTGTTTATATTGCAGAAAAAGGATTAGAGGTTGATATGAACCTTTGTCCATTCTGAAAGGAGAATCATGGAAAAATTCTATATAGTGTCCAATGAACAGTTTCTGAAAGAAATTAGTGATTTCAGAATCCATTCAGAGGAAAGACGAAAATTAGCAAAAGAGTTCTTTGAGAGAAAGAAAATTTTAGGTCAATCCTATGATATTTGTGGTGATGGTTCAGTTAATAAACCTTTCCATGAATCTGAAAAGAGCCATATCCGCTTATATATTGAGGATTGCAAGGAAAACAATGAAAAATTCGGTAATGAATTATTAAAGCCGAAAAAGAGGTTTTGTGATTCGGACATAAAAATGCGAAGTTTCAGAGCCAATAGCAAGACATTAAAAGAGTTTCAGAACTTATGTATTGAGAAAAGCATTGTAATCAATAATCATCCGATTTGTGAGGGTGATTATTTTAAAGAATTACACTTGGGTGGCTATGATGTTTCGAGATTCGAATATGACGGCAAGATGTATCTGAGAATTAATACGTCAAGAAGTAGTATTACACCTGAATATGATGGATTTGAAGAGATTAAGGGTAGTGAGTTTTTTAAAGCACTTGAAGACCTTGAGAAAGGAAAAGAAGCAAATGAATAAAGTGATTTTAATGGGAAGATTAACCAGGGACCCGGATGTTAGATATTCGCAGGGAGAAAGAACAACGGCAGTTGCGAGATTTTCTCTTGCTGTAGACCGGAAATTCAAACAGGACGGACAACCCAGTGCGGATTTTATCAACTGTTTGGCATTAGGAAGAAATGGAGAATTTGCGGAGAAATATCTGCGCAAGGGAACAAAAGTTGCTGTTATTGGCAGCTGGCAGACCGGCAGCTATACAAACAAGGACGGAAATAAGGTGTATACCAACGATTGCCTTGTTGAAAGCTGTGAATTTGCAGAGAGCAAAGCGGCTTCAAATAATAATCAGTCTGGTGGAAGACCGGAACCGGTACAGAATAATGATGAATTTATGGATATTCCAGATGAAATTGATGAGGAATTCCCTTTCAATTAAATATGATTTGGCGGTTGCTTTGTGTGACCGCCTATCAATGAAAACTATATGGTTGGTAAAAGTTATCTGTCAAAATAATAAAAGCCAAAATTAAGGCATTCTGTAATGCCAGAATGGTATTTGAAAGGAAGTGAATGTAACAATGATGTTGATTGAGGACAAAGGGCAGAAAGAGGGACAGCACATTCTTAAGAATAGATACTTTGACTGTCACGATATAGAAGTCTTGCGTGCACCGTTGCCAGTTGGTGACTATGTGATTGCTACAGATAAGGTGTTGGATGTAATTAAGCGCAAAACGATGCGAAAGATGGAACTTAAGAAGATGGATTTCCTTGGAAGTTATGATGTGTCCGTGGATACAAAAAAGGATATGCAGGAGATTGTCGGAAATATATGTGGAAAAGCGCATCCAAGATTCCGTGACGAGTGTATTTTGGCGCAGAACAACGGCATTAAACTGTATGTGCTTGTGGAGAACACAGACGGCGTAAAGACTATTGATGACGTGTTTAAGTGGCAGAATCCAAGATTACATAGATACAATCGTATTGCTTATATGCATAGAGAGGGAAAATGGCTTAATACCCCTTTGCCAAAGGCAGAACCGACTTCCGGTAAAACATTAGCAAAGGCTATGCTTACAATGCAACTTAAGTATGGTGTGGAATTTGTATTTTGCCGACCAGAGAAAGCCGGAGAAAAGGTTATTGAATTGCTCGGAGGTAGTGAGAATGGCTGAAAATAAGCGGTATTTCTGGCTTAAGCTAATGGATGATTTCTTTGATAGTAAACGAATCAAGAAACTCCGGAAGATGGCCGGTGGAGATACTTACACGATTATTTACCTTAAGATGCAGCTTCTGTCTCTAAAAAAAGGTGGCTACCTTGAATATTCCGGCTTGGAAGATGAATTTTACAAGGAGATTGCCCTTGATATTGATGAGGATGAAATCAACGTACAAGTAACGATTCAGTATCTTTTATCATGTGGGTTACTGGAAACATCTGATTCTATTGAGTACAAGTTGCCTTTTGTGCAGGATAACCTAGGAAGTGAGACCGCAAGCACTCGTAGAAGTCGGAAATCTAGGGAAAATGCACAAAAAATGTTGCAATGCAACAGTGTAGCAACGGAGTGCAACAAACTGCAACAAAATTGCAATGTAGAGATAGATATAGATACAGATATAGATATAGAGAAAGAAAATATAAAAGAAAGCACATTTTCCTTTGATGGTGAAAAGGCTTGGAATGACACTTTCGATTTGTACCCCAAAAAAAGTTGTGCAGTGTTGGCCAGACAGTATTGGCTTAGAAAATTAAGCAACGTGCTTGAAGAAAATCAGAAAGAAGTAGCGGAACTGATATATAAAGCTACTAAATTATATCTGGAAGATTACACGGAGCGGAATCCGGAAGATACTCGATTCAGATTCCTTCCAAAGTATAATGATTGGTTGATAAATGAATGTGACTATTGGGTTTCTATAGTGGAGAAAAGGCAGCGAGGTGATGATAGTTGACCGAAGCAGAAATGGGGGTGATTGGAAGCATACTGATTGATAACGATTCACTTTCGCAGATTTATTCAAATTTAAGACCAGATATGTTTGGATCTGAATTTTGTCAGGATGCATATAAACAGATACTTGCACTTTATGACCAGGGCGAAAATATAAATCTTATGTCACTGTCGCAGGCAATGGAAAATCACAAGTGGTCTTCGGAGCAGGTGTCAGCAGAATTAAAGGAATGTGTGTTATTAACACCAACATCAGTATCAATTAGAAGTTATGCGATAACCATTTCAAAGGATTATAAGGCTAGAACGGCAAAAGAGTTGTTTCAGAGAGTGAGCCTTATGCCCTGTGATATAGAAAATACAATTGCGGAAGTTTTAATAACACTTGAAAAGCTACAGGAGAATGAAACTCTGAAAGCCAAATCATTAAAGCGGATTGTCCATGAATGCAAAGAGAATTATTTCAATGAACATGTAGGCGAGAAACTGCTAAAAACCGGATTTTATAAATTAGATGATTGCCTTGGTGGTCTTGAGGGTGGAGATGTAACTGTAATTGGTGCGAGACCTAGTGTTGGAAAATCTGCTTTTGTAACACAAGTGATTGGACAGATGGCAAAAAAAGGTTATAAAATTGGTTATTTCAACCTTGAAATGAATGAAAGCCAGGTATACGAGCGTTTTGTTTCAAGGCTGTCCGAAATAAGTTTGACGCGTGTTCGAAGGGCAAAATCCTTTCTTGGTGGTGAAAAGGAATCTTTTGATAAAGCCAATGAAGAAATGTCAGATTACAATGTGATAATTTCAACCGGTTCCAAAACCGTGGGAGAAATTAGAGCAGAAAGTCGGCATCAACAATTCGAGGTAATTATTATTGACTATTTGCAGTTAATTAAAGCAGACAGGAAATTTGCTAATAGAGCATCAGAGGTTGGAGATATTTCTAAGGCAGTTAAAGCTTTGGCAATGGAATTGCACGTACCAATCATTTTATTGTCACAGCTCAATCGAGTATCGGAACTAAGGGAAACGAAAGAACCGACAATGGCAGAATTGAGAGAATCCGGAGATATTGAGCAGGACGCATCAAATATTATTCTTTTGTGGAACGTATCGGAAGATAAGAAATATAAAGGCTTGAAAGTGGAGAAGCAGCGGCAAGGTGAAAACATGAAAGAGGGACTTAAATTCGATGGTGAGCATATGAGATTCGAAGAACGCATGGAAGATTTCGATAAATTTCTGCTACATGTAAAGAATTCTGAACGAAATAAGCAGGAATTCATGGACGCAGCGGATACTCCATTTGATAGTTGGGGCGGTTGATTATGGCAAGTAAAAAGTTTGAAAAAGGTTCTGAGGAATGGCAATTTTTTAATGACTATTATAAATTCCGACAGCAGTTTTATAAAGCTGATAACGAAGATGCTTTCTTTGAAGAACTTACAAAACAGGCAAATAAACTTTATGAGAAATACAAAAAGACTGAAATTGCAGAATATACTAAAAGGCTGATAATGGCACATTTAGATGACGTAGACAGAAGATGCAGAAAGGGACGCTGATAGAATGGCAAAATATTATTACAACGTATTCAAAGATGGCGAGCTGGTCATGGAGAAAGTCTCTAGTAAGGAAATCTGTAATCAGCTTGGATTCAGAAAGCAAAATTTAACAGAATACATTCGCCGGCAACTGAAATATAAAGGCATTTATACATTCCAGAGATACAGTGCAGAAGAACCGGAACAAAGTTATTATGACCGGTCGTTATCAAGATTCACACCTCAGATGCTTCGGGAATGGCGGACAATGAATGCCCGGTATGGAAAGAAGGTAAGCAATGTGATAGAGGATGCAGGTACTGGAATACCTGTGCAGGAAGGAGAGTGAACGATGGGAAGACTGATTGATACGGATGTATTTAAAGCACAAATTGCTGGAATGACTATTGTTAATAACTATCCTACAAGTAAGGCGAATGCGATTTGTAAGATGATTGACGCACAGCCGACAGCCTATGATCCGGACAAGGTTGTGGAGCAGTTAGAAAAGCTGAAAAGCCTTGTCCCAGTAAATAGGGTCCTTGATGACATTGTAAATGATAAACCAAAGGAATTAGGAATGCTTATAGCCTATGAAAAGGCTATCGAGATTGTAAAGGCAGGTGGGGGAGATGCGTAAGCAAATTCCAAAGTCGGTCAGAAAATTGGTGTACCAGAAATACAATGGTCACTGTGCCTACTGTGGCTGTGAAATACCAGAAAAAGGCTTTAATGTAGACCATTTACATTGTCTTAAACATTATGAATATACCGAAGAATTTACCGGAATAGATGTGCATGATATTAAGAACCTCATGCCGTCCTGTGGTTCGTGTAATCGGTATAAGTCAACGATGGATTTGGAGGACTTTAGAAAGCAGTTACAGAAAATACCGGACAGACTGAAAAGGGATGTGTGTACATACAATATTGCTCTGCGGTATGGCATGGTGAAGGAAAATAGGGAGCCGATTAAGTTTTACTTTGAGAAAGTAGGTGGAGTAGATGGCAATTAAACCAATTTTAGTTGGTGATACCGAAATGGTTCGGGCAATTCTGGAAAGAAGAAAGAGCTGCATCCGTCGGATAGTTAAAGGAAAAATTCTCTGGGGCGATACAGTTGGATATACAGGATTTATACCAGCGGAAACAATATCTGGGTTTTATATGTTACCGTATCAGGTAGGAGATATCCTTTATGTTAGGGAAACATGACATAAATATACTAAGCGGATAGGCAAGGGTGAAGAGTGCCACTTAGCAGAATTTTATGGCTATAAAGCAAGTGTAGCAAATTATGAAGATGCACATGAAGCGTGGAAATCACCGGCATCCATGCCAAAAGAAGCAGCAAGAATCTTTTTAAAAGTTACGGATGTACGACTAGGACAATTGCAGGAGATTACCATTGACGATATTCGAAATGAAGGGCTTTCTTCTATGTCAGTTCATGCTGGAGATATAGAGATTGCACTGAAAGAATGGAAAATACTATGGAACAGTACCATCAAGAAGCCAGACCTCAAACGGTATGGGTGGGATGCGAATCCGGGGGTATGGGTTATCGAGTTTGAGCGGTGTGAAAAACCGGAAGGAGTGTGATGGTATGAATAACAATTCCATAAAAGAACTTTTGAAAGAGGAAGCTGAGAGAAAGAGAATACAGCAGGAAGAAAAAGAACTTGGAGAAAACCCCTTATTGCAACAGCTAAAAGCAGAATTGCGGAGAAGAAAGAAGGTGCAATAGGTATGGCTAAAGCAGTATTGGTTATGGATATGCCGGAATCATGCGATATGTGCGATTTTGTAGACGATATGCAACCGCCAAGATATGGAGAAAGAACATTGTATTGCACCGCACCTGGCATGGGAGAAGACGTGACAGATTATGTTGCATGCAGACCGGACTTCTGCCCGCTCCGGGAACTGCCGGAGAAAGCAAATCATCCTGATTATTGTGATAATGGAAGATTTGATAAAGGCTGGAATGCCTGTTTAGATGAAATTTTAAAAACAGATGGATTGAGAAAGGAGTAATGACAGAAGCCTTGGTAGACCAAGGTTGACCGCCTAAAGGTGAAGAAAGGCGAGAACAAAAGGAATTTAATTTGCAGTGCAGCAGGCACTATGGGAAGCCGTAATTCCTTATCCACGGACACAGGATTATTTCTGTTAAGTGGTTGTCATGAAAAAATTAAAAGTATGTTGGGTAAGTGCAGGTATCAGTAGTTTTATGGCTGGATATTTAGCTGGTGATGTAGACGAATGGATTTACATAGATATAGCTGACCAACATCCAGATAGTATCAGATTCATTAAGGATTGCGAGAATGCAATCGGTAAAGAAATACAGATATTGAAATCGAAAGAATATCGGTGCGTGGAAGATTGTGTGAGAGCCTTTGGTGGATTCAGAAATCCGGCGAATGGATTTGCACCTTGTACGAACTGGTTGAAAAAGAGGGTGAGAAAAGAGTGGGAAGAACAGCATAAGGACTGTGAGTTGACTTATGTTTGGGGCTTCGACCTTAAGGAAAAGGAACGTGCAGAACGGACAGTAGAAGCCAATCCGCAGGCTGCACATGAATTTCCAGTGATAGAAAAGAATTTATCAAAAGAAGAAGTGCATGGACTGTTTGAACGGACTTTTGCATTTGCCCGACCTTTGATGTATGACCTTGGTTATCCGAACAATAACTGTATCGGATGCGTTAAAGGTGGTATGGGTTACTGGAATAGAATCAGAAAAGATTTCCCAGAAGTATTCGAAAGTCGGGCGAAGTTGGAAAGAGAAGTAGGACATTCTATGTTGAAGGACAAAAACGGTCCGGTATATCTGGATGAATTAGAACCGGATAGAGGAGATATGAATACAGAGATTATGCCGGATTGCGGGATTATGTGTTACTTAAGTATAAAATAAAAGTCTTTAGGATAGGTAGAAGGGCGGTCGGCAGTTGTGCTGACCAAAGTGTTACTTGTTTGTGTGGTTGGAATTTGTTTTGCCATAGCATTCTCCATTTCCGTACTAAAAGTACAAAGGGCAATTATTAAAGTTGCAATGAATTTTATGACTGCCAACCGAATTCCCTTCCCCCAAACGGCTCTACCCGCCTGCCTATCATAGAGACAATATAATAATAAATCAAAGTAAGTAAAAATTCAAGAAAGGAGCCGAACCTCCGGCCGGGGTAACGATATATCGGGTTCCTTTTGAAAATGACATACAAAGAATTTTTAGAATCGAAGATAGAGCTTGCAACAGACAGTGGATTTGTTATAGAGCCAGAAAAAGTAAATAAAATATTAAAGCCACATCAGAGAGATGCTGTTATATGGGCATTAAAGGGTGGCAGACGAGCATTGTTTGAATCTTTCGGATTAGGAAAAACAGTGCAGGAAATTGAATTTTGCCATTTGGCGGCAGAGCAGAATGGTGGACGAGCATTGATTGTACTTCCACTTGGAGTAAAGCAGGAGTTTACCAGAGATGCTGTAGACGTGCTTGGATATGAAAAGCCGGAATACTGCCGGACAATGGAAGAAGTGGAGCAGAGCACAAGCCAGATCGTATTGACAAATTATGAGCGTGTCCGGGATGGAGACATCCGGCCAGAATACTTTATAGCCACATCATTGGATGAAGCCAGTGTTTTAAGGAGTTTTGGCAGTAAGACATATCAGACATTTTTGGATAAATTCAAGAATGTACCGTATAAGCTGGTGGCAACAGCTACACCATCACCAAACAAGTATAAGGAATTGATACATTATGCCGGATATCTGGAAGTGATGGATACCGGACAGGCATTAACAAGATTTTTTCAGAGAGATAGCACAAAAGCAAATAATTTGAAATTATATCCGAATATGGAAGATGAGTTTTGGATGTGGGTTAGCAGTTGGGCACTTTTCATTACAAAACCTTCAGATTTAAATCCAGATTATTCCGATGAAGGATACGATTTACCGCCATTGGATGTAAGGTGGCATGAATTACCGGTTCATTATGGGGATACTGCTGACAGAGACGGACAGATGCAATTATTTCAGGAAGCAGCAGAGGGATTAAAGGAAGCTGCAGCAGTAAAAAGGGATAGCATAGATAAGAGAGTTGCAGAGATGGAGCGAATTGTAGAGGAATCTCCGGAAGAACATTTTCTTTTGTGGCATGATTTGGAAAATGAGCGTCACGCAATTAAAAAAGCACTTCCAGAAGTCGTAGATATTTATGGTTCTATGGATTATGACATGAGGGAAAAGAAGGTAATTGATTTTGCAAATGGAAAAACAAGGCTGTTTGCTACAAAAAAATCATTGTCCGGATCCGGATGCAACTTTCAGAGATATTGTCACCGGGAGATATTTCTTGGAATTGATTATGAATTTAATGATTTTATCCAGGCAGTTCATAGATGTTATCGTTTCCTACAGAAAGAGCCAGTAGTGATTGACATCATTTATATGGAGAATGAGAGACAGATTAAAGAAGCACTTTTGGAGAAGTGGAAAAACCATAATCATATGGTGGATAAAATGATAGAAATTGTGAAGAAATATGGATTAAATTCCGCAAATAAGGCGCAGCGGTTAGAAAGGAAGATGGGTGTGGAAGGCAGCAGAGAAGAAAGAACAGTAAGAGGAAACCATTATGAAGCAGTATATGGTGATTGTGTGGAAGAAACCAGGGCAATGGAAAGTAACAGCATTGATTTGATACATACCTCTATTCCATTCGGTAATCACTATGAATACAGTGCCAATTATAACGATTTTGGACACAATCAGAATACCGAACGTTTTTTTGAGCAGATGTGTTATCTGACACCAGAGCTACTTCGTGTTCTTAAGCCGGGAAGAGTGGCAGCAATCCATGTGAAAGACAGAGTTTTATTTGGAAATGCCACCGGTACCGGAATGCCGACTATAGAACCATTCCATGCACTTTGCATTGAGCATTATATGAAATATGGCTTCCAGTATTTTGGAATGATTACGGTAGTAACGGATGTGGTCCGGGAGAATAACCAGACATACCGCCTTGGATGGACAGAACAGTGCAAGGATGGTTCTAAGATGGGAGTTGGTTGCCCGGAATATATCCTGCTTTTCCGTAAGCTGCCTACTGACCGCTCAACTGCTTATGCGGATGTGCCAGTAAAGAAATCGAAAGAAGATTATACACGGGCACAGTGGCAGATAGATGCTCACGGATACTGGAGAAGTTCCGGTAATCGTTTAGTAAGCAAAGAAGAATTGAAAGAGTTTCCGGTAGAGAGTCTACAGCAGGTATACAGAGATTATAGCCGTGGTACTGTTTACAATTATGCAGAGCATGTGAAACTTGCCGAGGATTTGGATGAAAATGGAAAGTTACCGGCAACGTTCATGGTGGTAGCTCCAGGCTCTTGGAATCAATTGGAAGTATGGGACGATATTAACCGGATGCGGACACTCAACACTACACAGAGCAGGCGGAGGGCGCAGATGCACGTTTGCCCACTGCAGCTTGACATTGTGGAGCGTATTATCAACAGGTATAGTAACGAAGGTGATACGGTATATGACCCTTTTGGCGGTCTGATGACCGTACCTATGACAGCGGTTAAGATGCACCGGAACGGCAAGGGATGCGAATTGAATCCAGATTATTTCCGTGATGGCGTGGGATACCTGCAGGCGGCGGAAAATGAGGTGGATGAGCCGACATTGTTTGATTTTATGCCGGGGGTGATGCCATGATTAACGGAGAACTAATCGTAGACAACTTTGCAGGCGGTGGTGGTGCATCCACCGGAATTGAGTTGGCAACCGGCTACAGCGTGGATATAGCAATCAACCACGATCCGGAAGCAATACGGATGCATAAAGCAAACCATCCAAATACAAAGCACTATTGCGAGAATGTGTGGGCAGTAGACCCAGTAAGGGCTTGTGGTGGTCATCCCGTTGCACTTGCATGGTTTTCACCGGATTGTAAGCATTTTTCCAAAGCCAAGGGTGGTAAGCCTAAGGATAAAAATATCAGAGGTCTTGCATGGGTAGCTTGCCGGTGGGCAGGGCTTGTAAGACCGAGGGTGATCATGTTGGAGAACGTGGAAGAGTTCAAGACATGGGGACCGTTGAACCGGCGGCATCATCCAATCAAGAGTAAACAAAGAAAAACATTTGAAAAATTTGTACAGCAGCTTACTGATTTAGGTTATGAAGTGGAATTCCGGGAACTGGTGGCTGCTGATTATGGAGCACCAACCATGCGAAAGAGATTTTTCATGATTGCCCGGTGTGACGGCAAGCCAATTGTATGGCCGGAGCCGACACATGGACCGGCAGATAGTGAAGAAGTAAAAGCCGGATTATTAAAGCCTTATGTTGGGGCTTGGACACAGATTGATTTTAGTAAACCGTGTCCAAGTATCTTTGATACTTCAGAAGAGATTAAGGAAAAATATGGCATCCGGGCGGTGAGACCGCTTGCACCAAAGACAATGGAGAGGATTGCCAGAGGACTTAAGAAGTTTGTTATAGATAATGCAGAGCCGTTTGTAGTGCAAGTGAATCACAGCGGTGCAAAATATGATTATTGTAATAGCTTGAATAGACCGCTGGGGACGATTACCGGGAAGCATGGTTTTGGTATAGTGGAGCCTATACTTACACCAATTATTGATAAGGCATATGGTGGAAAATACCAAGGAAGTGGAAGTAATATAAATGAGCCTATAGATACAATTACCACTGTAGACCATAATCGGCTGATAGTTCCTACGCTGATCCAGTATCATTCCGAAACGGCGCAGGGAGAAGTACGTGGGCAGACCATAAAAGAGCCGGTCATGACCATAGATGGATCGAATCGGTACGGACTGGTTACCTCGTTTCTGAGCAAGTTTTATAAAACTGGTATAGGACAAGACATGCGGGAGCCATTGGGAACTGTAACAGCAAATGCAGGAGGCGGTCACTTTGGAGAGGTTAGAGCATTTCTGATTAAATACTATGGTGAGGGTACAGGACAAAATATAAAAGAACCGCTTGACACGATAACATCAAAAGATCGTTTCGGACTTGTGACAATCGAGGGTGTGGATTATCAGATCGTAGACATTGGACTGCGAATGTTAGAGCCTAAAGAGTTGTATGGGTGCCAGGGATTCCCAGATGATTACATAATCGATCATGACTATACCGGCAAAACATATCCGAGAAGCGAGCAGGTGAGAAGATGTGGTAATGCAGTTTGTCCACCAATACCAGCAGCACTGGTTAGGGCAAATCTGCCAGAGCTATGCGTGGCAGAACGTACACCAAACATGAAGATAGAAACAGAACAGACTGGACAGCTGAGATTTGCATAAATTTAATTATTTAGTGGAGGAAAAATGGAAATTATAAAAATTGAGCCAAAGACATATACATATAGATTGGTTCCCAATAAGGGGGATGAAGAATATACATCCTGCATGTGGGCTAGATTTATATTTGACTGTGATAACAGTAGGTTAAACATTAACAGCGATGCTGGTGATTATTCATATGGATGGGGATGTAACGAACAAGAAGATTTTATGCATCTCATGAGCAGAGTCAACAAAGGATATTTGTTAGATAAATTGTCAACAAGAAGTGTTTTCTTACTTGAAGAAAGCAAAAAAGAAACAATCGAGTATATAGAGGATAACGGATGGGAAGCGTTTGGAATTGAATCAGAAGAAGACTGGGAGCGGTTGAAAGAAGATATTCTTGATATTGATACTTGCAGTGAAGAAACTTTTTTCAGAACTGTTGATGACATTATTCCTGACATAGATTTTGAGTCCATTATAATTAAAAAAGACTATCCCTATGGCGCAAAGGTGGTTGTTGATATATTTGAGAAGTACTTACAACCTAGAATCAAAGAAGAATTTGCATCAGCAAACTGAAAGATTTAGAAAATGTGAGGTGGTTAATATGAAAGCAGTGCCAATTGAACTAAAAGATGCTCAAAATTATATAAATGAGCATCACCAGCATCATCAAGCTGCTCACAGAGATAAATTTCGTCTTGCAGCTATGGAGGATGGAAAAATAGTAGGTGTCGTACAAGTAGGGAGACCTGTATCTAGGATTCTTGATGATGGAAAAACGTTAGAAGTTCTTAGACTATGTTGTGCCGACGGACAGAAGAACGTGTGTAGTTTTCTTTATAGCCGAGTGGCGAGAATAGCTAAAGAAATGGACTACGCGAAAATAATAACATATATTTTGGAATCGGAGACAGGAATAAGTCTTAAGGCTTCTGGATGGCAGTGCGAAGCTGATGGAGTTGGAGGTTCAACTTGGAATGTACCAAGTAGACCACGAGAAGTCGTTGCATCTCAGATGATCTTGTTCCCTGAAAAACCAAAATATCCGATAAATGAGAAAAAACAGCGTTGGAGCAAGCAATTAAACTAAATATTAGACTTTAGCGGAGGTAGTTGTTATGACAAGAGAAGAGAGAGATGAATTGCACAAAGTGATGAATGAAATAACTGTTGAACCGACAGAACCAATGAATTTAGAGCAGATACAAGCATTTGTTAAAGGTTATGAATTAGCATACTTAAATATACTTGATAGCATTGATAAATGTTATCGCAATATGAAAACAGATTAATTAAACTGACGATTAAATAATTTGAACCTTGAAAATTGAATATTGGCGGTTGAAGTGTATAATAAAAACAAAAGGAGTTGTTTTTGATGTATATAAAATTGTTATCAGTAATGGCAATTATTGAAATTGCAGGTGGAACAATCTTTTCTGTTTTAGGAATTATAAAAATGTCATTTAAAGATGTGGTAGCGACTCAAACATGTATTGCATTTGATACGGTAGATGAATCTAATTTATTGCAACGATATTATGCTAGATGTGGAATTGCATATATATTAGTCGGAAGTTTACTGCAGATATTACTTATATTTTATATTCCGGTTTTATTATATGAATTTTTAATAATACTTTTTCTTGCTTTTTCTATCCCAACGGTAATATATTTTGAAGAAAGAAATCGCTATAAAAAGGAACTTGTAAAAATACGAAAACATAAAGAGATAATGAATTAACATAAGTATGCCAACCGCCAGTATTCAACTGGCGGTATTTTTTTATGACAAAAACACATACGATAACTATATTGAAGGGAGAGAAAGGGCGGATCAGCCTATGCCAGACATCAAATTGTCTGATAGTGAATTATTGAAATATGCTGTTGAAAATGGTATTATTGATGCAGCACTTTTGCAGGATAAAATAGAAATGCAGAAGAGAAAGGAATTATTAAAGAAACATCCATATTCTATATGGGAAGGAAAAAATGGATATTGGAACACATATTTGCCTTATGGAAACGGAAGAAAACTCATAAAGAAAAAGAAACGGATTGATATTGAAAATGAGGTAATAGATTATTGGAGTGAAAAAGTTCTTAATTCATTTAAAGATAGATTTATTATTTGGATTTCACGCCAAGAAAAGTGTGGAAGGACAGATAATACGATTAGTAAGTATGAATCGGATTATAAGAGGTTTTTCCAGGGTGACAAAATAGAAAATATGTCAATCCAAGATATATCAGATGAAGATATAGCTGAATTTATTCAAAGATTGCTTGAAAGAAAAGATATTCCATATAGGGCATTAAAGGCGATGTTTGGATATATGAACGGAGTTTTTGAGAAAGCTTTAATGGATAAAGTTATTGAAATCAATCCATGTAAATATGTAGACTTACCAATATTCAAGCAACATTGTAAAGCGGAAAGACCAAAATCAGCAAAAGAACGTACAGTGTCTAATGAAGAGAAAAAAGCAATTATTAAAAAACTAAATGCAAACCATCAAAAAGAGCATATAAGCATTGCAGGCTATGCAGTTGAATTATCTCTTTATACAGGAATGAGGGTTGGAGAACTTTCCGGACTTAAGTGGGAAGATATTAATTATGAAGAACAGTCAATAACCATTTGCAGATCTGAAAAGTATAATAGAAAGAAAAATGAGTTTTACATTTCCACAACCAAGAATGATAAAGTACGAACATTTCCATTAACTTCTGAGATAAAAGATGTTCTCGATAGGGTTAAAAAGGAAGAAATAAAGAGGGGCTTTTTGACAGAATTTGTATTTAGTGATGTAGATGGAAGAGTACATGCTAGAAAAATTTCTGAATGCATAAGAAATATGACAATGACTAAAGAGTTTGAACATACAAAAAGTATTCATGCAATAAGAAGAACATTAAATTCAAATCTTCGAAGCAATGGTGTTCCAGTAACAGTTGCGGCAGCTCTTCTTGGACATACTGAACGAGTGAATGAAGAAAATTATACATATGATGTGTCGAGTATTCATGAGAAAATGAAAATTATTGAAGCAGCAGGAAAAATATCTTGATTACTATTACCGGTTTTTTGATTACTACGTTTTTGAAAACCGCATAAATACTGGGGTTCAGAGCATGTTCCCGGGTTCAAGTCCCGCTGCCGGCATTAATATTTTGGAAAAGAATCGACTACTGGTCGGTTCTTTTTTTACGCGAGTAGCGAGGAAATTGCAAAGCGTGTTTCCCATAGTTACGCGAATAGAAGGTAAGGAGAATCACATGGAACAGACCAATGACAGAACATTTTTAGAAACAGAACCGGTAGGAAAGCTGTTATTAAAGCTGGCATTGCCTACCGTTGCAGCCCAGTTGATTAATATGATGTATAACATAGTAGACCGTATGTATATCGGCCATATTCCGGGGGATGGTGCAATGGCACTGACCGGAGTCGGTGTATGCATGCCGCTGATTATGGTAGTATCTGCGTTTGCAGCACTGATTAGTAATGGTGGTGCACCACGGGCAACCATATTTATGGGAAAGGGAGAGAAGGACAAGGCGGAAAAAACGCTGGGGAACTGTTTTTGCACCCAGATTATTGTATCACTGATACTGACTGCATTTCTGCTGGCGGGAAACAGAGGTTTTCTTCTGGCATTTGGAGCCAGCGAAAATACAATTTCTTTTGCTACTGATTATATGAATATTTATGCCATAGGAACGATTTTTGTGCAGTTGACTCTGGGGATGAATGCATTTATTACGGCGCAGGGATTTGCCAGAACCGGTATGCTGTCGGTACTGATTGGTGCAGTGATTAATATTGCACTGGATCCGGTATTTATCTTTGGCTTTGGCATGGGTGTAAAAGGAGCAGCACTGGCAACAGTTCTTTCCCAGGCATGTTCCTGTATCTGGGTGCTGGCTTTTTTATGTGGAAAGAAAACGCATCTTCGCTTGAAAGGAAAAAATATGATATTGCAGGCAAATATTATTTGGCCGAGTATTGCACTTGGAACAGCAATGTTTATTATGCAGGCAAGCGAGAGCGTGATTTCAGTCTGCTTTAATTCTTCGTTATTACGATATGGCGGAGATATGGCAGTAGGAGCCATGACCATATTAACCAGTGTCATGCAGTTTGCACTACTTCCGTTACAGGGATTGGGTCAGGGAGCGCAGCCGATTATCAGCTATAATTATGGAGCCAAAAGAGCAGACAGGGTAAAAGAAGCCTATTTCTTATTACTGAAAATTGATGTAGGATTTTCCTTTGCTTTGTGGGTACTGGTGATGGCATTTCCAAGAGCATTTGCAGCCATGTTTACCTCAGATGCGGCACTGATTGCATATACGGGAAATGCACTTCGGATTTATCTTATGGCAATTCTGATATTCGGAATCCAGATGGCGTGTCAGATGGCATTTACATCACTGGGAAAAGCAGTATCTTCCATTATTGTAGCGGTGATGCGTAAATTCGTATTATTACTGCCACTTATTTATATTATGCCACACATTTTTACCGGCAATCAGGCAATGGCAGTTTATATGGCAGAGCCGGTAGCGGATGTGCTGGCGGTAAGCTTTACGTCTGTACTGTTCTATTTCCAGTTCCGCAAGGTGCTGCGTCAGATAGAAGGGTAGTGAGAAGTGAATGAAATTGCATAAATAGAAAAATGTAGAAAAGGGGCTGTAAAAAAACTCCCCTAGAAAAAAATCGCCCAGACCGTGAGGTCTGAGC
>ENA-ORNG01000211-ORNG01000211.1-human-gut-metagenome-genome-assembly--contig:-NODE-211-length-57595-cov-5.688547_pt1 | contig 57595 bp, 53 predicted proteins | sample MGYA00242113_ERZ509018 | MGnify/ENA primary metagenome ERZ509018 (study PRJEB26280, sample SAMEA2338711) | human gut metagenome | biome: human gut; feature: human-associated habitat; material: faeces... | reverse complement strand
CCCAGCCACAACGGGCATATCAGCAGGCACCAGTCCAGTCGCATCCCATGTATCAGCAGGCACCTGATCCGCAGATGAACAGACAGCAGGCACAGCAGCAGTTAAAGAACCGGCTGGCGGAAAAATATCAGTCTGCAGCGGCAGAGGAAATGTCTGCCATGGAAGTAATAGAACCGATGGAATTTACTTATGATATTCCACAAAGTGATAATATGAAGAAAGTGCAGGAGCTGATGGTAACTGGCTTCAGCGGCAATCTGAATTTTGAAAGAGATTTTGTGGCAGAAGGAATTGAAATGTTAAACCGTTTTGAATTACAGTAAAGAGCATAGATAAGTGGAGGATGACAGCAATGGAAGACAGAAGACCGGCAACCGGGGAGATTTACAGACATTTTAAAGGAAAATTATATCAGATTGTAGCCATAGCAACACACAGCGAAACAAGAGAAGAACTGGTGATTTATCAGGCACTTTACGGAGCTTATAAAGTATATGCAAGACCGCTTGCCATGTTTGTAAGCGAAGTAGACCATGAGAAATATCCGGCAGCAGAGCAGAAATACAGATTTGAAAAAGTAAAACTGCAGGAAGAAGCACCGGAACAGCAGAAAACAGAGGCAGCCGTAACAGAAGCTGCACCGGATGAAGTAGAATCCGAAGAGCAGGCGAATCCGTTCCTGCTACGTTTCTTAGATGCAGATACCTATGAGGAGAAATATAAGATTTTAAATGAGATGGAAAATGATATTACAGACCGTCTGATTAATGATTTTTCCGTAGTATTGGATGTGGTGATTCCGGAAGGAGATTTAACCGGCCGTTATATACAGTTAAAGCAGTGCGTGGCAACCATGTGCCGTTATGAGACTACCCGCCTTAGGTAGGCAGTCCCACACGACTCAAAGTGCTGTTGTGATAATCAGAGGAGAAGGTGACATCTTTCCCAAACCACTTCGGTGGAAGGAAGGATTCAGCTTCTTCTTTTGTTTCAAATTCCACTTCGGCTAATTTTAACGGAGCAAGGTCTCCTTCGAAAATATCAAGCTCAATGGTCAGCCTGCCAGTCAATGGAATCAGATAGCGCTTCTTGGAAATGATAATACCATCTGCTTTTTGAATCAGATGCCGGTAAGCCTCTTCATTCAGAGGAAGATTATATTCTTCCCGCACCATAAGACCGGAGCCTTTGTAAGTAAGAATATATTTGTCATTGGAGCGGCGCACCCGCACTACAGGGTCCGTATTGAGATACCCCTGCTCAATGACTTTGCAGGAATAGTCTTTTAAATCAAAAGGAATCTCATCAATTAAATATTTACGTTCAATTTCCATAATAGCCTCCATATAGTCAGGAAAATAATGATACATTTATTGTAAAATATTTTAAAATCCACTGCAACCATGGAATTGAAAAAGCGCAGTAACCATGCTAACATAAGAGACAGCATAGAAAAATTTTGTGTTAGAAAATTTAATATCAGAAAATGTAATATCAGAAGAGAATAGAAAACAGGAGGAAGATAATATGAAGAAAATCGGTATTTTTATGGCGGATGGCTGTGAAGAGATTGAAGGACTTACCGTAGTGGATGTGGTACGCAGAGCAGGAATTGCGATTGATATGATTTCCATTACCGGAAAGAAAGAAGTGGCAGGAGCCCACGGAATTACGTTTGCAGCAGATGTACTGGCAGAGGAAGCTGATTTTGACAGCTATGATGGAATTGTACTGCCGGGCGGAATGCCTGGAACCTTAAATCTCGGAAAGCATGAAATTGTAAAGAAAGTGATTACATCTTATGCAGCAGGCGGCAAACTTACTGCAGCAATCTGTGCTGCTCCAAGCGTATTGGGTGAGAATGGAATATTAGAGGGTAAACATGCAGTCAGCTATCCAGGTTTTGAAGAAAAGCTTCTTGGAGCCAGGGTCGGAGCAGAAAAAGTTGCAGTAGATGGCAACATCGTTACCAGCCGGGGCATGGGAACAGCCATTGAATTTGCCATGGCTATTGTAAAGTGGCTGGATCCACAGGCAGATATTGATGCGATGGAAGCAAATATCATGTATTTTAAATAAAAATAACCAGAACTTACCAACATAATTTATTCTCTGGAAGCCATACTAAAAACAGGATAAGCAACGAACAAAAGCTTATCTGAAAATAGATAACAAAGAGAAGAAACTATGGAGGTAGAAACAAATGAGCGGAACAAACAGTTCTAATTCAAGTAACCAGATGGCAGTGCCACAGGCAAAAGAGGCAATGAACCGTTTTAAACAGGAGGTTGCATCTGAAATCGGAGTACCTTTAAAAGAGGGATACAACGGTGACCTGACATCCAGACAGGCTGGCTCTATCGGTGGAGAAATGGTTAAGAAAATGATCATGAGACAGGAAGAGCAGATGTCTAAATAAGAAGAAAGACAAAAAGCCTTCGGGAAAAGCGCGAAAGTGCATTTCCCGGAGGCTTTTTACATGACTGTCGCCAATTGAAATCTTGTACCGAAAAAAAAGCTAGTAATTTTACAAACGGTGTGTTATAATCTCTAAATGACTGTTAGTAGCTCTAAGTATGCCTATTTTTAGGGGAGCAGTCGTAAGATAAGAAAATATTTGTACATGTATATTTTATATATAGTTATAAGGAGGAAGAAACAAGAATGAGTGTACAGGTTGAAAATTTAGAGAAAAATATGGTAAAGCTTACAATTGAAGTGGCAGAAGATAAAGTGGCAGAGGCTTTGAAAGCTGCATACAATAAGCAGAAAAACAAAATCAGCATCCCTGGATTCCGTAAAGGAAAAGTTCCAATGGCTATGGTAGAGAAAATGTATGGTCCGGAAATCTTTTATGAAGATGCTGCAAATATCATGATGCAGGAAGCTTATCCGGCAGCAATCGATGAGAGCGGTGTAGATATCGTTTCCCAGCCAACTGTTGATGTGGTTCAGTTAGAAAAAGGAAAACCATTCATCTTCACAGCAGAAGTTGCAAAGAGACCAGAAGTTAAACTTGGCAAATATAATGGTGTAACTGTAACAAAGATTGACACATCCGTATCTGATGAAGAAGTTGCAGAAGCATTAGAGAGAGAAAGAAATAACAATGCAAGAACTGTAACTGTAACAGACAGACCTGTTGCAGAAGGTGATACAGCAGTTATCGACTACGAAGGATTCGTAGACGGTGTCGCATTTGAAGGTGGAAAAGGAGAGAATCATCCATTAGAGATCGGTTCCCATTCCTTTATCGATACATTCGAAGATCAGTTAGTAGGAAAGAACACTGGCGATGAGGTAGAAGTAAACGTTACATTCCCGAAGGAATATCATGCAGAAGACTTAGCCGGAAAACCAGCAGTATTCAAAGTTAAGATTAACGAGATTAAGACAAAAGAACTTCCAGAGTTAAACGATGAGTTCGCATCTGATGTTTCTGAATTCGAAACTTTAGAAGAATACAAAGAGAGCGTGAAGAAGAACTTAGAAGAGACCAAAGAGAACAATGCAAAACGTACCAAAGAGGATGAAGCAATCAAGAAGATTATCGAAAAATCTGAGATGGAAATCCCGGATGCAATGATTGAATCCCAGGTACAGAATATGATTCAGGAATTCGCTCAGAGACTTGCCCAGCAGGGATTAAGCTTTGACCAGTATATGCAGTTCTCTGGAATGACTATGGACAAGATGAAAGAGCAGGTTCGTCCGGAAGCATTAACAAGAATCCAGAGCAGCTTAGTATTAGAACAGATTGCAAAAGAAGAAAACTTCGAGATTACAGAAGATGATGTAAATGCTGAAATCGAGAAGATGGCAAAAGCATACGGAATGGAAGCTGATAAGCTCAAAGAGTATGTTGGCGATGACGAGAAAGAATCCATGAAACGTGATATTGCAATTGAAAAAGCAGTTCAGTTCATCATGGACAATGTAAAAGAAAGAGCAAAAGCTAAGACTAAAAAAGAAAAAGAGGCAGAAGCAGCAGCTAACGCAGAAGCATAAGAGAAGCACGTAAAGAGACAGACTGACTTGGAATCAGGTCGGTCTGTTTTACGCAAACCACTTGAACCAGAGATAAAGTTGCAGCAGAATGTATGGTAGAAATGGAGGTTATCATATGAGTTTAGTACCTTATGTCATTGAACAGACCAGCAGAGGAGAGCGTAGTTACGACATATACTCCAGATTATTAAAGGATAGAATTATTTTCCTTGGTGAAGAGGTAAATGAGACCACAGCCAGTCTGGTAGTGGCACAGCTTTTATTCTTAGAGTCCGAAGATCCGGGAAAAGACATTCAGTTATACATCAATTCTCCGGGTGGAATTGTAACAGGCGGATTGGCAATTTATGATACCATGCAGTATATCAAATGTGATGTATCTACAATTTGTATCGGACTTGCAGCCAGTATGGGTGCATTCCTGTTGTCCGGTGGAACAAAAGGAAAGAGATTTGCATTACCAAATGCAGAGATTATGATACATCAGCCTTCCGGTGGAGCAAAAGGACAGGCAACTGAGATTCAGATTGCAGCAGAGAATATCTTAAAGACCAAGAAACGTTTGAACGAGATTTTAGCTGCAAATACCGGAAAGCCATATGATGTAATTGCCGCAGATACAGAGCGTGACTATTATATGTCCGCAGAAGAGGCAAAGGAGTATGGCCTGATTGACGGTGTAATTACAGCAAGATAAGAGAAATAAGAAAGAGGCTGTCTCTGGGCGGATTATCCGAAGCACATATGCGGAATTCGACTACGGGCAGCCTTTACCTTTTTTACGAAGGATTTAGAAAAGATAGATGGAAATAATCGAGGTGGAAAGATGGCAGGAAGAAATAGCGAGGACAAAATCAGATGTTCCTTTTGCGGAAAATCACAGGATCAGGTACGCAAGCTGATTGCAGGACCAAACGGTGCATATATCTGTGATGAATGCGTGGACATCTGTGCAGAAATCATAGAGGAGGAATTCGAAGATGAGGAGATTTCCGGAAAAGGAAAGGAAGATTTAGAAGAAATCAACCTGATTAAACCGGAAGAGATGAAGAAATTTTTAGATGAATATGTAATCGGTCAGGACGAAGCCAAAAAAGTTCTTTCTGTAGCTGTATATAATCACTATAAAAGAATTACTTCTGATGTAGATATGAATGATGTGGAATTGCAGAAGAGTAACATTCTGATGTTAGGACCGACCGGTTCCGGTAAGACCCTTCTGGCACAGACACTGGCAAGAGTCTTAAATGTACCGTTTGCCATTGCAGATGCCACCACATTAACAGAAGCAGGATATGTCGGTGAAGACGTAGAGAATATCCTTCTGAAACTGATTCAGGCAGCAGATTACAATATCGAGCGCGCCCAGTGCGGAATCATTTACATCGATGAGATTGATAAGATTACGAAGAAATCCGAAAATGTATCCATTACCAGAGATGTGTCCGGTGAAGGTGTACAGCAGGCATTATTAAAAATCTTAGAGGGAACTGTGGCTTCCGTTCCACCACAGGGTGGAAGAAAGCATCCACAGCAGGAATTAATCCAGATTGATACTACGAATATTTTATTTATCTGTGGTGGAGCATTTGATGGATTAGAGAAGATTATCGAGCAGCGTATGGATCAGAAATCCATCGGCTTTAACGCAGATATTGCAGACCGTACCGAGCGTAATCTGAGCGAAGTCTTAAAGCAGGTACTGCCGGGAGATTTTATTAAATTCGGTCTGATTCCGGAGTTTATCGGACGTGTTCCGGTAAATGTATCCTTAGAGCAGCTGGATAAGGAAGCGTTAATCCGTATCTTAAAGGAGCCGAAGAATTCACTGATTAAGCAGTATAAGAAGCTGTTTGAAATTGACGGCGTAGAGCTGGAATTTGAAGATGATGCAGTAGAAGCAATTGCAGAGAAATCCTTAGCCCGTAAGACCGGTGCCCGTGGACTTCGTGCAATTATGGAAGATACCATGATGGATTTAATGTATCAGATTCCTTCTGATGAGAGTATTGTAAAATGCACCATTACAAAAGAAACGGTAGAAGACAAGAAAGCGAAGATAGAATATCATAACGCATAAATAAGAGGAGAAAAGGATGAGCAGGACAGTAATTCATTTACCGGCAGTTGCACTTCGTGGAATGACCATTCTGCCGGGAATGGTGGCTCATTTTGATATTAGCAGGGACCGTTCCATTCATGCCATAGAAGAGGCGATGGTTGGAGACCAGAAAATATTCCTGATTACACAGCAGGATGCTTCCGTAGAGGAGCCGGCCAGGGATGATTTATATCAGATTGGTGTTATTGCTGAAGTAAAGCAGGTAATAAAGATGCCAAATGAAATCGTGCGTGTTTTGGTAGAAGGATTGGAAAGAGGCGAGTTAGCCTCTTTTCTGTCACAGGAGAAGTATCTGATGGCAGAGGTCATCCTTTTTGATGAAAAAACGGCAGAAGAGGAAGAACTGATGCCGGAAGCGAAGGAAGCAATGCTTCGCTGTATCAGGGAAACCGTACTGAAATATCAAAAAGCCAATGGACATATGAGCAAAGAATTCTTACGTCAGGTAGAAGAACAGCAGGACGTTGGAACTTTGATGCAGCAGGTTGCATACAATCTGCCGCTTTATTATATCCAGAAACAGAAAATCTTAGAGGCAGTAGATCTCACTTCCCAGTATGAGACTTTAATGGCAATTCTGCTGAATGAAGTAGAAGTTATTTCCCTGAAAAATGAATTTCAGGCGAAGGTGAAAGAACGCGTGGATAAGAATCAGAAGGAATATCTTTTGCGGGAACAGATGAAACTGATTCGGGAAGAACTAGGTGAGGATAATACACAGTCAGATGCGGAACACTTTTTAGAGGAAGTAAAGAAACTGAAGGCAGATAAGACGGTTAAAGAGAGAATTAAAAAAGAGATTGAGCGTTTTAAGAATATTGCATCCAGTTCTTCGGAAAGTGCAGTCAGCAGAGGCTATATTGAGACATTACTGGAACTGCCATGGAATAAGGCTTCTAAGGATAATAAAGATTTAGCTAATGCAGAGAAAATTTTAGACGAAGACCACTACGGACTGGAAAAAGTAAAAGAGCGTATGCTGGAATTCTTAGCAGTCCGGAATCTGACTCATAAAGGAGAAAGTCCAATTATCTGTCTGGTGGGACCTCCTGGAACCGGCAAGACAAGCATTGCCCGTTCTGTGGCAAAAGCATTGAATAAAAAGTATGTCAGAATCTGTCTCGGCGGTGTCCGTGATGAGGCAGAGATTCGTGGACACAGAAAGACCTATGTGGGGGCAATGCCGGGCAGAATTATTAATGGTTTAAAGAGTGCCGGAGTAAAGAACCCACTGATGCTTTTAGATGAGATTGATAAAGTAAGCAGTGATTATAAGGGAGATACATCTTCTGCACTGCTGGAAGTATTGGATAATGAGCAGAACAGCCATTTCAGGGACCACTATGTGGAGCTTCCGGTAGATTTGTCTGAGGTATTGTTTATTGCGACAGCCAATTCCGTACAGACAATACCAAGACCTCTGTTAGACCGTATGGAGCTGATTGAGGTAAGCAGTTATACGGAAAATGAAAAGGCTCACATTGCAAAAGAGCATCTTATAGCAAAGCAGATTGAGAAAAATGGCTTAAAGGAATCAGAGCTTACATTCCAGAATGGTGCAATTGAGCAGCTGATTCGCAGCTATACAAGAGAAGCCGGTGTGCGTAACTTAGAACGCAAAATCGGTGAAATCTGCAGAAAAGCAGCAAGAGAGATTTACGAGGGCAAGAAAAAGAAAGTTACTATAAGCACAAAGAACTTAGAACATTATCTTGGCAAAGAGAAATATACCTTTGATAAGAAGAATGAGAAGGACGAGGTTGGTATTGTCCGGGGACTGGCATGGACCAGTGTCGGTGGTGATACATTAGAAATCGAAGTAAATGTAATGCCGGGAAAAGGTGAATTTAAACTGACAGGACAGCTTGGCGATGTCATGAAAGAGTCTGCACAGGCTGGAATCAGTTATATCCGTTCTGTCAGTGAGCAGTATCAGATACCGGACGATTTCTTTACCAGACATGATATACATATCCACATTCCGGAAGGAGCCGTACCAAAGGATGGACCGTCTGCCGGTGTTACCATGGCAACCGCAATGCTTTCTGCCATTACCGGGAAAAAGGTGCGTGCTGATGTTGCCATGACAGGAGAGATTACCCTCCGCGGCAGAGTGCTTCCGATTGGTGGATTAAAAGAGAAAACATTAGCAGCGAAAAATGCCGGTATCCGGACAGTCTGTGTGCCGGGAAAAAATGAAAAAGATATCGAGGAACTCTCAGCAGAGATTAAAAAGGATTTAGAAATTGTCTATGCAGATACCATCGAAGATATCTTAAAGGTTGCTTTTGTAAAAGAGTAGTAAAGGAGCAGAAAATGGTTATAAAAGAAGTAAACTTGGAAACGGTGTGTGGTGTTACCAGTAAGCTTCCGGAGAATACATTGCCGGAGGTGGCATTTGCAGGAAAATCCAATGTTGGAAAGTCATCATTAATTAATGCACTGATGAACCGGAAATCCCTTGCAAGAACCTCTGCACAGCCGGGAAAGACACAGACTATTAATTTCTATAACATCAATGATGCCATGTATCTGGTGGATTTGCCGGGATATGGTTATGCGAAAGTAGCAGAGAGTGAGAAAGCAAAATGGGGTAAAATGATTGAAAATTATCTGCATACCTCAAAGCAGCTGCGCAGGGTATTCTTATTAATTGATATCAGGCATGACCCGTCTGCCAATGATAAACTGATGTATGACTGGATTATCCATCAGGGCTTTGATCCGGTTATTGTGGCAACCAAGCTGGACAAGCTGAAGAGAAGCCAGGTGCCAAAATGTATCAAGGCAGTAAAAGAAGGTCTGAAAGTAAAACCGGGAACGGTAATTGTTCCGTTTTCTGCAGTAACCAAGCAGGGCAGGGAAGAAATCTGGCAGATTATGGATGAGGCTGTTGGCTATGAAGAATAAATATGTATTTGTAACGGTTCTTCTGCTGGTACTTTTATTGACTGGTGCAGGACTGACACAATTATATGTAAAAGAAGAGACAAAACAGCAGGATAGTGAACTTACGGTAGTAACATCCTTTTATCCGATGTATATTGCAGCAATGAATGTCATCGGAGACACTCCGGGTGTGGATTTGCAGAATCTCAGTGAGCCGCAGACCGGCTGCCTTCACGATTACCAGCTGACTCCGGCAGACATGAAGCTCCTTTCCGGTGCAGATGTGTTTATTGTAAATGGCGGCGGAATCGAATCTTTTTTATCGGATGTGGCAGCAGATTATAAGAATCTTTCCATTGTAAATGCCTGCGAGGGACTTAATCTTTTGTCCGAAGAGGATGAAGGAGAGGAACATGCTCACGGAGATGCCCATGAAGATGCAGCAGAGGAGCATATCCACGGAGATACCGAGGATACTCATGAAGATGGACACAATCACGGGGATGTGAATGCCCATGCATGGATGAGCATTGCGTTATATAAACAGCAGGTGGAAAATATTTTAGAAGGTCTTTGCAGGATAAATCCGAAGCATCAGGATGTCTATGAAAGCAATGCAAAGGAGTACCTGGCAAAGCTTGAGGATTTAGAGAGAGAGCAGCAGTCCTTAAAGGAAGAATTAGCAGGAAAGCATATTGTTATTTTCCATGAAGCCTATGCCTATGTGGCAGAGGACTACGATATGGAGATTTCCTATACCATGGATTTGGATGAGGAGCGTCAGGTCAGTGCCGGTGAAGTGGCTGATGTGATGGGAGCCATTGAAAAGAATGATATATCAGTGGTGCTGGCAGAAGAACTCTATGGCAAAGATATGGGAGATACGGTAGAACGGGAGACCGATGCGAAAGTATGTTATCTTGATACCTTAACCCGCGGGGAGTATGAAAAGGACAGCTATCTTGATGCAATGAGACATAATATGGAACTGCTGAAGGAGGCTTTTGCAGAATGAGAAAAATAGTAAAACCATGTGGACTGCATTGTATCCGGATCAATCATCTGGGTGTTACTATTGGAGGACAGCAGATATTGTCAGATGTGAATCTGCATATTCATTGTGGAACACTGACGGTACTGATTGGTCGGAACGGAGCAGGAAAATCAACTCTGATCCGGGCTATTTTAAATGACATTCCACACACGGGAAGCATTGAATTTAAGGACAGGGAAAATGGTCATATCCAGAAGCTTAAGATTGGTTATGTACCACAGAATCTAAATATCGAGAAATCCACTCCGGTCAGTGTCTATGATATGATTGCAAGCTATCAGTCCAACCGGCCGGTATTTTTATATAAGAGCAAAAAACTATATCAGGAAATTAAAGAAAGCTTAAAAATGTTTGAAGCCGAGCATTTGATTGACAAGCAGGTATGTAATCTTTCCGGTGGGGAATTACAGCGTGTACTTCTTTCCATGGCAGTGATGGATGAACCGAATCTGCTGCTTTTGGATGAGCCGGTGTCTGGTATTGATCAGAATGGGATGGAGTTATTTTACCGGAATATCGAATATCTGAAGGAAAATTTTGACCTGGCAGTTTTACTGATTTCCCATGACCTTGATTATGTAAGAAAATATGCAGACCATGTGGTTCTCATAGATGGCAAAGTGCTGACCCAGGGAACACCGAAGGAAGTCTATGACAGTGATGCTTTTAAACAGGTATTTACAGATATGGAGGTGCGGGGATGATAGAATTTTTTACCGCGTGGTGGTCTTATGGATTTATGCGGAATGCATTTATCGCAATCCTGATTATCACACCATTGTTTGGAATCCTTGGAACCATGATTGTAAATAACAAAATGGCATTTTTCTCAGATGCATTAGGTCATTCTGCATTGACGGGAATTGCTCTTGGCGTTGTGATGGGAGTTGCAGATACGACCTTATCCATGATTATTTTTGCAGTAATTTTTGCATTATTACTAAACTATATCAGCAGTAAAGCATCGGCATCCAGAGATACGATTATCTCCGTTTTTTCTTCAGCGTGTATTGCTGTGGGACTGGCCATCTTATCGAAAGGTGGCAATTTCAGCAAATATTCCAGTCTTTTGGTAGGTGATGTTTTAAGCATCTCTAAAAAGGAAATTATTTATCTGATTCTGATTTTTGCGGCAACACTGATTTTCTGGGGCGTGGCATTTAATAAGTTAAATGCGGTAAGCCTGCACCGGGCGCTGGCAAAGAGCCGGGGAATCCGGGTGAAGCTGATAGAAAATATTTTTGCAATTTTTATTGCGTTAATTGTAATGCTTTCCATTAAATGGATTGGAATTTTGATCATCAATGCACTGCTGATTCTTCCGGCAGCAGCAAGCCGGAATATTTCGGTCAACATGCGGGAATATCATTTATTTTCCGTTATCTTTTCCCTGTTTTCGGGATTGCTCGGATTGATGATTTCCTATTTTACCAATGTTGCAACAGGTCCGATGATTGTGATTGTAGCAGCCATCATTTATTTTGCAACTTATGTGTACGGAAGGAGAAATGCATGATGAGAACCACGAAAAAAGGAAGAAAAGGTGCACTTTTACTTACCTTTCTTTTGGCAGGAAGTTTACTGCAATCCGCTATGAGAATGAAAGTAAGAGTTACATTATAGATAAAGGGGCATTTCAGATGCCTTATGGTGAGGATACGACGGTGCAGGCACAGTTTGATGACTGGATTGCACAAGAGGATGGAAGTTATCTTGTAACGGCCTCCCTCTTAACCTATAGTGATGCAGAGGGAAGCAGTAACAGAACCTTCCAGTTTATGTTAAACGATAATAGATATAAGGATGAACTTCCGGATCCATTATTCTACTATACCATCTCAAACGTCAGTCCGATGGATGATTCTTTTTCGGATCTGACTCAGGAGACGGAAGAAAACTCCCCCGGACAAGAGCCTTCGACCCAAAACGTTTCCGAATAGAATCAATGGCTGCATCCAGTTGCTTTTGCTTATTGGCAGAAGGCATCTGGGTGCAGCTTTTTTTATTGCCATCTGGGAGCGGACTGCCGGAAGCTATACTTTCTGTGAAAATCATGGCAGATGCTGATGAATCGGCTGCATAATCAAAAATAGAAAGCTGCACCGGTGCATCTTCAGGAAGCAGACGGCTGGTACGGATGCCAAGGAGTCGGACAGGTTCACTATTCCAGAGCTGCTGGAAAAGGGAAACGGCAGTTTTATATAGGGCATCTGTAGTATTTGTGGCTGAGAGGAGACTGCACTGGTGGGAAGTATTGGTAAAATCATGATAGCGGATTTCTACCGTAATACTCTGGGCTAACATTTTTTCTTTCCGGAGGCGAAGGGATACAGATTCGGAAAGAGAGAGCAGAACCTTTTTTGCATCTGCTAAGGTGCGGGCGTCCTCCTTTAAAGTGGTGGAATTGCCAATCCCCTTGGCTTCCCGCTTGGTAGAATGCACATGGTCATCTCCGATTCCATTGGCATATTCCCACATCAGTGTGCCGTGGCTTTTGAATTCCTGCCGGAGGTAATCCGGGTCAGTGGCTGCAAGTTCTCCGATGGTACGGATGCCAAGTGCTTTCAACCGGGCAGCACTGGAATGCCCTACCATGTAGAGATCATCCACCGGAAGCGGCCACATTTTTTTTGCAATTTCATCCGGAAAAAGAGTGTGAATCCGATCCGGCTTGGTAAAATCACTTGCCATCTTCGCCAGAAGCTTATTTGGAGCAATTCCAATATTAACGGTAAAACCAAATCGTGATTTAATATTTGCAGAAATGATTTTGGCTGCTGCAAGAGGAGATTCATACCGGTGGGAAATGGGCGTAAAGTCAAGAAAACATTCATCTATGGAAAGCTGCTCGATATCATCGGTGTAGGTATGTAGCAGTTCCATAAGTGCATGGCTTTTTTTCTGGTACATGGCATGATCCGGCGGAACCAGCATAAGGGTAGGACATTTGCGTAAAGCATTGGCAACCGGTTCGCCGGTGACAATCTTATAGGCTTTGGCAGGCACAGACTTGGCAAGAACCACACCGTGTCTTGTAGCAGAGTCACCGCCAATAATTGCCGGTATAGTGCGGATATCTAAAGTTTCACCATGCTCTAGGCGGTCAACAGCACTCCAGCTTAAAAAAGCAGAATTGACATCAATATGAAAGATAATCCGGTGCATAATGCTCCTCCTTTACCGTATTATGGAATTGCCGGCTGTTTACGGGCTTAATACCTTGGATACCTATATTATAAAAGCTTTCCGGTTGAAAAGAAAGGGCTTTTAGTGTATAGTAAGGTTACAAATAAGGGAAAACGCAGCGAGAATAATGGCAGGTGATTGTTTATGAGATTTAAAAGAATCGATGTGGATACGGTGCGCTGTATTATTTCAGAAGAAGAATTAATGGAAAATGGGCTGGAAGTAGATGATTTTCTGCAGAATGACGGAAGAACAGAATCGTTTCTGCGTAAGATTATTTCCATGGCAGAAGAAGAGGTCGGATATAAAGTACAGGGTGGAAATATTACCATTCAGGTTGCAGTACTGCCGGAGCATACGCTGGCACTTACTTTTTCGGAGAAGCCGGAGCTTGGCATCAGCAATATGTTGGAAAATCTGAAGTCTGCAGTAGAAAGTCTGGTTAAGAATGCTCCTGATATTGAAAAGCTGAAACAGACGTCAAAAGAGCTGGCAAATCAGAATCATACGGATGAAGGCATTGCAGAAATACAGCCGGAGCAGTCAGATTCCAAGGCAGAAGAAAGCACAGATAAGAAACAGTCTACCGGTGGCTTTACACTAAAAGACCGGAATTTTTATCAGCTTTGCTTTGCAAGCATGGAACGTGCAATTTTTTATGCCAAGGGCGTCCGTCTGGAACTGCCGATGAAGAGCAGTCTTTATTATCTGACCAGAGAGGATGCTTATTATCTTTTGCTTGAGAAGGGAGAACTTAGTGATAAACAGCTTTGTCGTCTTTTAAGTGCTTCTTTGGAATTTGCAGATGATATTTATGCGCATGGACCGACCCGGGCATATATTATGGAGCATGGAAAATGCATTTTGCCGGAGCAGGCGTTAGAACATTTACAGGAAATTTAGACAGACAGAGGAATTGGAATGGAAGAATATAAAGATAAAGCATCTTTTGAAGAATTTTTTAAGCAGAACTATGTACCACTGGATTATAAATCCATTCGGAATGAGATGCGGGAGGCAGCCGGAGATGGCTGGAGCCTTTTTACCGATGAATACAAATTCCGTGGAAAGATAGATAAGAAAGATTTTATTGTGCATATGACAGGCGATGCCTACTGCACTTTTGAAGAGATTGTGGAAAATGCAATTGATGAGTTGAACAGCGGAATCCTTGACATTGTGATGGAAATCGGCAATGAGATGGAATTTGACAACGATACAGCAGAAATTTATTTTGATACCATTGAAAAGCAGTTGAAGGAAATGTTAGATGCCCTTTATGATGATGTGCTTAAAGATTTATAAAAGCAGGTAAAATAAACAGTAAAGATAGAAAAGACCCTGGAAGAACGATTGTATGTAAATTAGTTCTTCCGGGGTTTCTTATATGTCTTTAATATCAATCGGAGAGTTTGCTCATGGCACGGGATTTTTCAGAGCAGGCATTCTGGGCAGCAATTACGGTGCTGCGGAAGGAGCCTTCCTCTAATTTAGCCACAGCAGCAATGGTAGTTCCGGCCGGGGAGCAGACTGCATCCTTTAATTCGCCCGGATGTTTACCGGTCTCTAATACCATTTTAGCTGCACCAAGAACGGACTGGGCAGCAAATTTATAAGCCTGGGCACGCGGCATACCGTCATTAACAGCTGCGTCAGCCATTGCTTCAATAAACATATAGACATAAGCCGGTGAGGAACCACTGACTCCGACTACGGCATCCATAAGACTTTCCGGTACAATCTCTGCTTTACCAAAGCTTTCAAAGAGAGAGACAACCATTTTGGTTTCTTCTTCTGTGATATGCTCATTTGGGGTAATGGCTGACATGGCTTCCTGAACCATAGCCGGTGTATTTGGCATGGTACGAACCAGTTTAATATCTTTGCTGAATAAAGATTCAATCCGTGAAATGGTCTGTCCGGCAGCAATGGCAACTATGATTTTGTCATCGGTAACACTGTCTTTGATTTCTTTGATGACTGTTTCATAAAGATATGGTTTTACAGCAAGAAAAATGATATCGGATTCTACAGCAACAGTCTCATTGTCTAAGGTGGTGCGGATACCATACTGCTCAGAAAGTGTATCCAGTGTGACCTGGGTTTTTGCACTGGCAATCAGGTGGCTGGCAGGAACCAGACCGGAAGAGATAATTCCGCCAATCATGGCACGACCCATATTACCGCTTCCGATAAAACCAATTTTTTTATCTAACATGATGCATTCTCCTTTTATGAAAGGGGATATCCCAGATGATACTGGAATATCCCCTTTGATATTGTCTAAGTATAAGTTCAATTAGAAATCTGTTAAGTCAGCAGCTCTTCTCTCTAAGAAAGCACTCATGCCTTCTTTTTTATCATGGGTAGAGCAGGTTACGCCAAACAGGTTAGCTTCCATTTCAACAGCATTCTTGATATCCATATCATATCCGTTGTTGATAGCAGCCTTTGCAACTGCGATTGCGTAGCTTCCCTTAGAGATGATCTTAGCAGCCATAGCCTTAGCTGTTGGCATAAGCTCCTCTTTTGCTACTACCTTATTAACGAGACCGATGCGGTATGCTTCAGCAGCGTCTACATTGTCGCATGTGAAGATCATTTCCTTAGCACGTCCCATTCCTACTAAACGAGCAAGTCTCTGTGTACCGCCAAAGCCAGGGATGATTCCAAGTCCTGTCTCAGGCTGTCCGAAAATTGCGTTCTCAGAAGCGATTCTGATATCACATGCCATAGAAATCTCGCATCCTCCACCGAGTGCGAATCCATTGACAGCTGCGATTGTTACCTGACGCATATTCATGAGCTTGAAGAATGGCTCTGAAGCCTTGATTCCGAATGCTCTTGCCTGTGGTGCTGTGAAATTAACCATCTCTGAGATGTCTGCTCCTGCTACGAATGACTTGAACTCGTTGCCCTTCTTGTCAGGACCACCTGTAAGGATAAGCACCTTAACATCGTCTCTTGCCTCTATCTCTGTTAATGCTACATTTAACTCATCAAGAGTCTCACTGTTTAATGCATTAAGAGCAGCCGGTCTTGAGATTGCAAGTACTGCAATCTGATCTGCTACGTCAAGTGTTAAATTTTTGAACTCGCTCATTGTATAAATCCTCCTTAAAAAACCTATGTATAACCGACATTTCTGTCGTAATTTATAAAAAAATAGTAACACTTTGACAAATTTTTGTCAATGTCTGAATGACCTTTTTCAATAATATTTACCGTTTAATTTAATATACAAAATTTAAGGAGACAGTCTGCTTAATGCAAACTGCCTCCCGCTTTAGAAATAATATAATCAAATTATTTAATTAAATTAAATCAAAACTCAAATTACATAAGTCCATGTGCCCTGTTGTAAGCATTGCAGATCATATTTGAGTTCTTTATAAGGATATGCATAGCGATGAATGGTCCGATTCCACAGATAAGTGTACCAAATATGCACCACATCAAAACAGTGGTTCCATTCTCCTGAATGACAAGTCCGTATCTGCCTGCATTATTTGCCAGTCTGTTGCCCAGCTTGTAGTACCAGTACCATGCATAGATACCGCATGTAATCATTGAAAGCAGGATAAATGCTACGAGACCTGATGTATTCTCGCCATCTCCATCACATGCTATATTGACATCATGAGCCATCTTGTAGATGAAATAATATCCATAAATACCACATGTAATAATAGACAGGATGATGTATGAGGCAAGACCTCTGTCATCCTTTAACTTCTCTCCCCTGTATGGCGGAGGAGTCTGACCACCATTGTTCTGGTAGCCTGTATTGTACTGTCCGGCTCCGTTGTTCTGGTAGCCTGCGTTGTACTGTCCACCTGCATTCTGCTGGTTTGCACTGTTTCCTGTGAAGGACTGCTTTACCTCATCAAATGCACTTCCAAGCTCCTGCTCTGCTGCATTGAAGGCCTCTCCTGCTTTGTTGACAAAATCCTGTGCCCTGGAAACAGGTGCTCCACAGTATGGACAGAATTTTGTTGAATCAGGAATTTCTTTTCCACATTTCTCACAAAACATCTTCTTTCTCCTTTTTTATTTGCTTTTTATTACACGAATGATACGAAACAGGATATTCTTTTCCGGCTCAAAGACCACGACATCATCTCCTGACCATATCAATCTGCATATATAAACAATAGCAAACATAATGATGATTGTAAATATAATTATTTTATAAATTTTAATATTTATTTTAGATTTACACAAAAGCACTATTACCGCAATAGGCACAAGCCAAAAAAGCGGATGGTATGCAAATGCCTTTGCTATATCAAGCTGTAAAAATGCCATCCATGCCCTCGACATACCACAGCCTGCACATGATATTCCGGTGATGAACTTAATGGGGCATGTGATGCCTATCGACTCCATAGCTGTGTAAAGTACCACTACGGCTGTGACAGCACATATGAGCTCTTTTCTTCCATTTTTTCTTTTATTTTTTCCTTTATTGTCCATACAAATGTTATCTCAAAAAGTATGCACTGTAAGGTGGCAGCTCAAGGCCACCGTTTAATGTAATCTGCTCACCTGTAATCAGGTCTGTTGCATCACCCTTTCCCATATCAAAGCCCGCGAAAAACGGCTGGTCTGCGGCATTGATGCACACGAATACCCTTTCGCCATCACATTCACGACCGAAAACGCACTGGCCGTTTGTGAGCACAACCGAATAGAAATTACCGTAGCAGAGTGCCTTTGACTGCTTCTTTGCCTCTGTAAGCTTTGAAATCCACTCAGTCAGTTCATTCCACTGTGGCGCTTCAAAGCATGCCCTAAGCGCCGGATCACCGTCTTCTTTTTTTGCCTTCTCTCCCCACTCACTGCCATAGTACACACAAGGGATGCCCGGCATACCAAATGCAAGTGCATAGATGAGAGGCAGGTGCTTTTCATTGGTCAGTATGCTTGCCACTCTTGTCACATCATGATTGTCCACAAATGACAGCAGGTGCTTACCCTTGTAGAGAGTCCACTGCTCCGGTCCGAACTGTCTGAGAAGCGAATGATTTATCTCAAACATATTCATGGAATTAAAGCTCGAGTACAGACCCTTATAGCACTCATAGTTCGTTACCGAGTGAAGCATCGCATCATTCATAATCTGGTTATAGTCACCATGCAGTGTCTCTCCCACCAGGAAGAAATCCGGCTTTAGTGAGTCGCAAAACTCCCTTAGTCTTCTGAGGAAATCATGGTCGAGGCAGTATGCCACATCAAGTCTCAGCCCGTCTATATCAAACTCGTCTACCCAGCCCTTTATCGCTGAAAAGATATGCTGGATTACATCCTCATTTCTCAGATTAAGCTTGACCAGATCATAATTGCCTTCCCAGCCCTCGTACCACAATCCATCATTATAGTTTGAGTTGCCGTCAAAGGCTATACGGCCAAACCAGTTTACATATGGTGAGCTTTCTCTGTTTTTAAGCACATCCTGGAACGCCCAAAAACCTCTTCCCACATGATTGAACACACCATCCAGCACCACCCTTATGCCGTCCTTGTGCAGATTATCACAGACCTGTGCGAAGTCCTCGTTTGTGCCAAGCCTTGTGTCTATTTTTGTATAATCCCTTGTATTATATCCGTGTGTATCAGATTCAAACACCGGTGAAAAATAGATTGCATCTGCCCCAAGCTTTTTGATATGAGGTATCCAGTCATTTACTTTTAAAATTCTGTGCTCCAAAACACCATCATTCTCAAATGGTGCCCCACAGAAGCCTAACGGATAAATCTGATAAAATACGCTTTCATATGCCCACATTATTTTGTCCTCCTTGATAGTTGTGTAGTGGTTTTGTACCTGTTATCTATTATACACAATTATGTACTTATATGCTATATTTTTTTGTTACTTTTTACCTACATTAAGTATTTTGTTACCTTGTATAATTAAATTTCTAATAGAAATTCCTGTAGACAACACATGCAATAACCACATGGATAAAGAAAATAAGCGGCATCCCCTTTACAAAATACCAATGCTTTGTCTTGTGCCTGAAGGCATACATCCCAGCCCAGGTACCGGCGCTTCCGCCCAGCAGGCTGAGCCCAAATAATGTCTTCTCAGGGATGCGCCATGCGTGTGCCTTGGCCTTACACTTGTCAATTCCCATCGCAGCAAAGCCTGCTATATTCATAAGAAGCAGATAAATCAGAAAAATTTTCATATAAATAATGCTCCATTCTATTACTCCGCATATAAATTTATAAATATATAAACATATCTGCATATATTAATAAGTCCACAAAAAACAATAGCCCAGCCTTTAAAGGCCGGGCCATAAATTAATTATTAATTCTTAGCTTTTTTAGAAACCTTAGCCGGTGCAGCCGCCTGCTTTTTAATGGCGCTCTTGCCCAGATAAAGCTTCATCACATACCACAGCTCTGTAGCGATGCAGATTGAAGAATATGTTCCGCAAAGCACACCTACCATGAGTGGTAATGAGAACTCTCTGATTGATGTATGACCAAAGATAAAGAGTAACAATACCATAACAAATGTAGTAAGCGAAGTATTGATGCTTCGTGAAAGTGTCTGTGTAAGGGACTCGTTTGCTATATCAGCAAGCTCATCTGCTGAGTACTTCTTGATACCGTGAAGGTTCTCACGGATACGGTCAAAGATAACGATTGTATCGTTGACTGAGTAACCTACGATTGTAAGTATACATGCAATAAACGTACTGCCGACTGAGATTCTGATAAGTGCATATGCTGTGACTACAACAAGCACATCATGTACCAGCGCAAGGATAGCACTTGAAGCAAATCTGATGTCCTTGAATCTGAACCAGATATATAACAGCATGAAAATACATGAAATAATAACTGCCTTTACAGCGTTTGTTCTCATCTCACCACTGATTGTTGAGCTGATACTCTGAGTCTCTATAGTTGATGCATCAACATTGAAATCCTTCTCAAGAAGAGCTGCGAGATCCTGTCTCTCATCGAGTGAAAGTGTACGTGTCTTTAATGTGACATCATGGCTGCCCTGAACTGTAGTAACCTGCACTGCACTATTGCCAAGGAGCTTTGATACTGAAGGCACGATGTCCTTCTCAACCTCTGCGGCTGTATAATCCTTGCCAAAGTCTGCAGTGGTTGATGTACCACCTACAAACTCAAGACTGTAGTTTAATGCATTGCCGCTTGTAGCACCGAAATAAATCATGCCGCCAATACCTGCAAGTATAACTACACCTGAGATAACAAAGTATTTAACTCTGTTCTGTACAAATCTGATAACCTTTCTCTTCTTTGCCTTGCCGTAGAACTTCTCAGCTCTGACACCGACACCGTAAAATGCTCTTGTAAGGTATTTTGCAATAAAAAGAGCTGTAAACAGTGACAGAATAATTGAAATCATAAGTGTGTATGCAAAGCCCTTTACTGTACCTGAACCGAGCACCATAAGCACAAGTGCTGCGATAAAGGTTGTAACCTGTCCATCGAGGATGGCTGAAAGAGCCTTCTTGTAGCCCTCATTTACTGCAGCAAGCACTGATTTGCCACCTGCGATTTCCTCACGGATACGGGCAAATACGATAACGTTTGCATCTACTGCCATACCGATACCAAGGATGATACCCGCGATACCCGGCAGTGTAAGTGTAATCTCAAACCAGTAAATAAACAGTACTGTAAGCATTGAGTAGAGTGCAAGTCCGATAGATGCAACCACACCGAGTATACCATAGAGCACAATCATGAATATCATGATTAAGATAATTCCGATAATTGCAGCCTTTACTGCATTTGTGAGCGCTGTTCCACCGAGCTGTGCACCAACAACATTTGACTCTAACTCCTTGAGCTGGAGGTTGATGGCTCCGACACGGATAAATGTTGCAAGGCTTGTTGCCTCGTCGTAATCCTTCATTCCGTTGATTACACAGTTACCATCTGAGATAACGGCGCTTACTGTAGGAACGCTGATGAAATGATCATCATAGTATATACCGATTGACTGTCCTGCATCCTTTGCCTTCTTTGTGGCATCTGCCCATGTGTCAATAGCCTTATCCTTGAGCTTTAATGAAACAACAGGCTCCTTGGTTGATGTAGATGATGACTGGTCATACTGGGCGCTTGCATCCTTTACATCGTTACCATCGAGGATGACTGAACCATTGGCCTTTAAGGTGTCAATATCATAGTTGAGCTTGTAGCCGCCCTGGGCCGATGTGTCCTTTGTATAGTTGGCATTTCCGTCACTGTCATACTGGGCGATGAAGTACAGTGATCCCGGACTTCCAAGATCCTCGAGTACCTTGTTAGGGTCGTCAACACCCGGAATCTCTACAGTGATACGGTCATCCCCGCTCTTGTATACAGAGTACTCTGTTGTGTAGCTCTCTGCACGCTCCTCGAGCTTTGCGATAGTATCATTTACGTCCTTGTCTGAAGGATTCTTGTCCTTGATATGGTAGGTGATTGAAACACCACCTGAGAGGTCGAGACCAAGCTTGATATTCTGATAATCCTTATCCTTGGTGCTCTCACCATTAGCAGTTGCCTCCTGCTTTTGCTTTGTGTCGGTGATTACTGCAGTGGAATACCAGCCCAGCAAGCCGATACAAATGACTGCCACAAGGATAATCACCCAACTCTTTCCTTTTTTCATTTTCTTATACCTTCCTGTCATTTTGCTACCATCCATATAGGTATACAGATGGCAAATATATTCGCACACGGGTCACAAATACCGCTATCAGTTTCCCGTGACAAATTCAAATTATTGTGCATCATCTGCCATATCAGCCTCTGCTGCCTTAATCATGATAGCGCACTCTATACGCTTCTTCTGCAGCTCGCAGCCTAAATCATAGGCATCAGTGATTGTGCCGTGGAAGTTGTATGAGTTGGCGGCACATCCACCGCTGCAATAGAATCTGGCAAAACAGTTGCGACATTTTTCCTTGGCATAAACATTACAGCACTTAAACTCATCCTGGATGTCAGTGGCCTTGATGCCATCCCAGACATTACCCATAAGGAAGTCCTCATTGCCCACAAACTGGTGGCATGGATATAAATCTCCCCATGGAGTCACTGCCAGGTACTCAGTTCCTGAGCCACAACCGGAAAGACGCTTATATACACAAGGTCCTCCCTCTAAATCTATCATAAAATGGAAGAAATTGAAGCCGTTTCCTGCCTTGTTTCTCTTTACCATCTCTGCTGCAAGTCTGTCGTACTCATCAAAGAGCACAGGTAAATCAGAATCCTTAAGTGCATACTCATCTGTAGGCTGTGCCACTACAGGCTCAACCGAAATCTGCTTGAAACCTAAATCAGCCAGATGAAGCACATCCTTTGAAAAATCAGTATTGAAATGTGTGTATGTACCTCTCACATAGTACTTGTCCTGATGTCTGCTCTCCGCAAACTTCTGGAATTTCGGAACAATAAGGTCATAACTGCCGGCACCCTTTCTGAAAGGTCTCATGCGGTCATGAACCTCCTTGCGTCCGTCGATACTAAGAACTACATTGTCCATCTCTTTGTTGGCGAACTCCATAATCTCGTCATTTAAGAGCACACCGTTTGTAGTGAGTGTGAACCTGAAATGCTTGTCATGAAGCTTCTCCTGCTCTCTTCCATATGCCACAAGCTGCTTCACCACATCCCAGTTCATAAGAGGCTCTCCTCCAAAGAAGTCTACCTCTAAGTTTCTTCTGCTGCCTGAATTGGCAATCAGGAAATCAAGTGCCTGTTTTCCTGTCTCGTAGCTCATGAGAGCTCGTCTGCCGTGATACTCGCCCTCCTCTGCAAAACAATATCTGCAGGCAAGGTTGCAGTCGTGCGCTATGTGAAGGCAAAGTGCCTTTACAACTGTCTGGCGCTTCTTGAAATCTATGATACGTTCTTTGTATGTATCTTCTGTGAAGAGCTCTTCATTATCCTTAAGCTCATTTACTTCCTGTATTGCTTCTTCTATCTCCGTCTGTGGATACCTGTCCACAAGCTTTTCAATAATCTCCTTAGCTGAGTTGTCCTCAAACAGCTCAATAACGTCATATGTGACATCATCCACCACATGGATTGCGCCACTGTTGACATCTAAGACAATATTATAGCCGTTGTTCTTGTACTGATGAACCACTACAATATTCCTCTCTTTCTATACACATTTTAAAATTACCACTGCGAAAAGAGTGTGCACCTATCAGCGCACACTCTTTAAATCCGCTTCACCTATGACTATTTGTACTGCTCACAAGTCTGGTTTCCAACTGTACAAGATGTCTTGCAAGCTGACTGGCATGATGTCTGGCACTCGCCACATCCGCCCTTTTTAACAGTGTTCTGTAATTTTCTTGTATTTAATGTCTTTACGTGTTTCATTTTTATCTCCTTTTCATTTAACGATGTCTCATTGACACATCATATTTGCTTTCAACATTATATCACAGCATTATCAATATGAAAAGTCCTTTTTTAGCGAAAAACAAGCGCTGAAAACATTACCAGAAGGAGTATTATCAAAAGCTCGAAAATATTTTTGGATTCACCTATATCTATGACCACTGTTGCTATCACATACGTTATCCAGTATGCTACGACCGTCACCCTGATAAAACGTCTGCGGTGAAAGCAGCATTTGAGCAAAAATCCGCACACAAGCCCCACCACTATATTGACCGCCATGGCAAGTGCAAACTTTATCCACTCCGCCATGTCGACAAAGCACTGTACTATAGAAAGTATGATAAGGCACAAAAGCGCCGTAAGATGCATAATACATATTGTTATCACAGGACCTTTGATTTTTCTCCACATAAAAACGCCCTCCACACATCATATATATGTGCAAAGGGCGGTAATTATTCATATATGAAATTCATTCGTGATTACAGCTCACAGTTATTAACTGTTCTAGGGAATGGGATAACGTCACGGATATTGCCCATGCCGGTAAGATACATTACGCATCTCTCAAAGCCCAGTCCAAAGCCTGCGTGTCTTGCAGAGCCGTATTTTCTTAAGTCAAGGTAGAACTTGTAGTCATCCTCTGAAAGTCCAAGCTCATTTATTCTGGCAAGAAGCTTATCGTAGTCATCCTCTCTCTGGCTTCCACCGATGATTTCTCCGATTCCCGGTACAAGACAGTCAACTGCTGCAACGGTCTTTCCGTCGTCATTCAGCTTCATGTAGAAGGCCTTTATCTCCTTCGGATAATCTGTGACAAATACAGGGCGCTTGTAAATCTGCTCTGTAAGGTATCTCTCATGCTCTGTCTGTAAATCACAGCCCCATGATACCTTGTAATCAAACTTGTCATTGTGCTTTGAAAGGATGTCGATAGCCTCTGTGTATGTCACACGGGCAAAATCATTTTCAACAACATTTCTTAATCTGTCAAGGAGTCCCTTGTCCACGAAATTGTTGAAAAATGCCATCTCCTCAGGTGCATTTTCAAGCACATAGCTGATAACATACTTGAGCATGCTCTCTGCAAGCATCATATCATCCTCAAGGTCTGCAAAAGCAATCTCAGGCTCAATCATCCAGAACTCTGCCGCATGACGTGTAGTGTTTGAATTTTCCGCACGGAAGGTAGGTCCGAAGGTGTAGATATTCTTGAATGCCATAGCATATGTCTCGCCGTTTAACTGTCCTGAAACAGTAAGGTTGGTAGGCTTATTAAAGAAATCCTTTGAGAAATCCACCTTTCCATCCTCTGTCATAGGGAGATTATTCAAATCAAGTGTGGTCACCTGGAACATCTCTCCTGCACCCTCACAGTCACTTCCTGTGATAAGTGGTGTGTGCACGTACACAAAATCCCTCTCCTGGAAGAATTTGTGAATAGCATATGCGCAGAGTGAGCGCACTCTGAAAACTGCCTCAAAAGTATTGGTACGAGGTCTTAAGTGTGAGATTGTACGAAGATACTCAAATGTATGTCTCTTCTTCTGCAGAGGATAATCCGGTGTGGATGCACCCTCAACAGTCACCTCTGCGGCCTGAATCTCAAATGGCTGCTTTGCATCCGGAGTGAGCACAAGTGTACCTCTTACGATAATTGCAGCTCCGACATTGATCTTGCCAACCTCATCATAGTTGTCTAAGCCATTTCCGTATACAACCTGGATTGGCTCAAAAAATGTACCATCGTTTACCACGATAAATCCAAAATTCTTTGAATTACGATTGCTTCTGACCCATCCTCCGATAGTCACCTCTTTGTCAGCGAATTTGTCCTTGTTGCGGAAAATCTCGCGTATGTTTGTAAGTTCCATTATCTAATCCTCCATTTAAGCTGCCTGCGCATCACCACAGACAGCATATTTATCGTTATTATTCGGCATCCGCGCTGCCACTTGAAGTATCCGGCGCTGCACTGCCATCCTCAAATGTCACATTTGCTTTCTCTGTGACTGTATCGATAGCCTTGTTTACAAGGTACTGGTTCTTAAGGTATGTCTTTCCCTCATCCTTGTGTCCGCTTCCAAAATACTTGTATACCTCAGAAGCCTTGCTGAACTGACCATTGCTGGCTGATACGATGTAATCCACATAGCTGTTGAAGGCATCATCATCCATCTTGATATTTTCCTTCTCAGCGATAAGCCCAAAGATGAACTCTGTCTTTATCTGTTCTGTCAGATTCTCCTTCCACTTCTCTGTGGCCTGATCCACTGTCATGTTGTAGTTGGACTTTAAATATTTCTTAAGTGTCTGTCCATCCTTGACATTTTCTTTGGTAAATGAAGCAATATACTCATTGAGTCTGGCCTGTAAATACTCATCAGGAATCTCGACTGTGCTGTTTTCAATCATGTAGCTCTTTATCTTGTCCACCTCAGCGCTGTAGAGCTGTTGCTTCAAATCCTTCTCAATCTGTGTGGTAAGCTGGGCATTAGTTGTCACCCCGGCCTTTCCAAACACTGTGTTGACCTGCTCGTCTGTCATATCAGCAAGTGCAACAGGATCTGCTGAGTAAATGCCCTTTACTGTATACTCAAATGTAACTGTCTGTCCGTTTAGGTCATCGTTGCCATAATCCTCAGGGAATGTCACGTCACCCTTAACCTTATCACCCACCTTGGCTCCGATTAAAGGCTTTGTAAATCCATCGATAAATGATGAACCGCCGACCTGGCTGTTATTTGTCACATCAAGCATCACATCTGTAGCTGAGCCACCATCAAATGCTTTGCCATCCTTATATCCTGTGTAATCAACCTTGACATAATCGCCATCTGCAACTGTATCACGATCTGTAACCTGCTTGTACGCATCTGCACCATATGACTGAAGCACATTGGTCAGATATTTCTGCTTTGCTGTATCGTTTATCTCATAATCGTTTGAGACAGTAATTGCAATACCTGAATAGTCTGCAAGCTTTGTAACCTGCTTTGCGTAGTCTATGTCAAACTGTCCGCTTCGCATCGTCTCGCTGCCGGCCTCTGTGCCTGCCTCTGTTGCGCTCTTTGAGCCACCCTTTTTGCTCTTGCCGCTTATTACAGCAACAAGCGCAATAATTACCACGATAAGTGCAATCACAATCACTGCTATGATTGCCTTCTTACCTGTATTCTTTTTCTCACTCATTGGAATCCTCCTGAAATCTGTAAGTCATGTTATTTATATGTATAATGCCCTGCTACGACAAAAAACGCATCCTCAAAACACTATACCTATCTACAATATCACATATCAGGTTAAATTACAACGAGTGAAAATTTCTTTATCTTTGCAAACACCGGAGGAGTATGCATCCTAAGCCCTACTGTCACCCTGGCATTCTTTTGCAGCCTTACCGGCTTAAGCAGATGTGTCACAAACCTGATATCATCCGGGAAAACATCGCTTGTATATGTATGAACGCCGCTTTCATCCTCCACATCCATAAACAGCTCGACCTCGACACCTGTTGTATTGGTTCCTCTATAGTCAACCGCTGCTATATACTCACCGGTATATTCAATATCCACCGTCTGGCTTATCGAATAGTCAAAATTGGCATCTGAAGAGATAAACACTCCATCCTTACCCAGTGTATACTGTCCTTCTTCGAGGCTTGTCTCAATCTGCCAATTATTAAATCCATCCTTAAATTCAGGATTTGAGATTAGATTTCCATGAATCATAAGAAGCTTCATGAAATCCTCCACCTCCGGTGTTTCTTCATACTCATAAAGTGATTCAATATACTTATCAAGCTCTTTAATCGGCGGATTTTTCGGATCAAAGTCCCTGATTGCATCCCAGCCCGGCAAAGCCCTGCCATGCTCGTCAAACATACCCATATTCTCAAACCAGGTTCCCATGCCTTTACCAGGCACACCGACAGGCTCCCAGTAGTATACACCTGTCTTTCCGGTATCCTTTGACACCTCTGCTGCTATCTGCATGATTATTTCAAGAGACTTCTTCTGCTCTGCGCTGCCTGCATCAAGACCTGCAGTCTCCATGAGTTCCTTCGAGATATGATCTCCCTTGCAATGCCTCCACGGATGAGCTGTCTCCACAATATAAACCGGCAGATTATATAATTTTATAAGCCTGCTCATAGTATCCTTCAAATCCATGAAGGTACCATGCCAGAACGAATAAAAGGAAAGGCCAATCGCGTCAATCGGCAGCATGCCCGCATTAAACATAGAATCAAACCAAGGCATAATACAGTTATATCTGCCTCCCTGATCCAGATGAATCATGACCTTTGTCTCCGGGAGCAGCTCCCTGACAGCTCTGATTCCCTCATTTACAAGCGCAGCCAGCTGCCTGTACTGTGGCACTGCACCATCCGGAAACAGCATACCACTCCTTATTTCATTGCCAATCTGAACCATATCCGGCGCACAATCCATGATTTTTAATCTGTATAGCACATCATATGTGTACTTGTGCACTGCCTCCTTCAGCTCATCAAAGCTTAAATTCTTCCACGCATCAGGCTTATTCTGCTGTCCCGGATCTGCCCAGTAATCTGAATAATGAAAATCAAGCAGAAAATGCATTTTGTATTTTTTAATGACATGAGCCATCTCGAGAACATATGTAAGACTGCAATACCCCTTAGACTCCGGCACCTTATCAGGCTCATTCCATATGCGCAGACGGACTGAATTTACATTATTCAGCTTTAAAAAATCAAATACCCTGCACACATGACCTTCCCTGTCCATTATTTGTATATTATTGTCAACCATCATAGGAACGGATGAAATATCCACTCCCTTTAAGAAATTGCTATCCTTTTTCTGCTTGCGCTGCTGCTTAAGCTGATACATCTTTGTGTCAGCACTTACGAGATAATCGTCAAAGCTCTTACCACTGCCCGGCTTCGTATATATGATGCCGTGACTGATAAACAGGCTGTGCTGCTCCATTATATCATACACGCGCTTTATATACTTCTCAGCAGTGTCATGTCTGTCCCCAGGGATAAACACGATAAATTCATCTCCACCGAATCTATATACCATACTTCCCTCAGGCTTTTGCTCATCAAGCACCCTCGCCACAGTCTTTAAAAGCTCGTCACCGTACTGGTGTCCGTATGTATCATTTATGTCCTTGAAATCATCCACATCGAGAAATACTATGGTGCAGCCGACATTTTGAGCTTCAAGCTCAGCAAACATAGGAATGACCATCTCATTGCATGCCACACGATTGTACAGGCCTGTGAGCGCATCATGGTTGTAGAGATTCTTAAGCTCATTATTTGTATTCTCAAGTACCTTTTGCTTAAAAAGATTCTCAAGCCTCTTGAGCAGGGCAGACTGTATATCAAACTGCTCAGGATGGTCGTACAAAAACTCAGGATTCCTGAGTATTACATAGCCCACTATCTCGTCCCTGAAATGCAGCGAGCAATACATATAGCAGGTGTTTTTATCTACACTCTGCATGTACTGCATAAGGTCATTTACACTCTTAAACTCAAGCTTTCCATTGTCCTTGTCATCCGCATAGAGTACAACCTCGTCGTCAATATCATAGCCATGCTTCCTAAAGTGTGCATTGTTCCTTGCAGCTGCCAGATCAGATACACCGACCACATACACTCCGTCACACTTCATGCTCTGTATATAGTCAGAGTATCTCTCAAACAAATCATAGTATTCATTGCACTCCTCGAGCTCTTTCTGGAGGATCATTACTGCATCCTCCTCCTGCTCTCTTGCAACGGAGCCTTTGATAATATTCTTTATGTAATTACGATAATCCACTCTGCCGGTATTAGGGCATCCGCAGCTCTCAGCCGGTATAAACTCAGAATCAAGGTATTTATCAGAAGCATCGCCCGTGCCATTCCAAAGCGCCTTAAATATCTCAAGAGCATTTCTGCCTATATTGCCCCTGTTGTTATCCACTGTTGTAATCTGTGGGTTAAAATACGCAGCCTTATCCAGATTGTCAAAGCCTGTGACCTTAAAATCCTGTGGTACCTTGTATCCAAGAACCTCTGCTGTCGCACACAGTCCTGCTGCTATATTGTCATTTGCACATAAAAAGACATCCGGTAACGGCTTTTTGCTCTCGTGCCAATCACTCATATACCTGACGCCTGTCTGATAATCAAAATCACCAAACATGTACATATCAGCTGTAAGTGGTATGCCATAATCACTTAAAGCCTCCTTGAAGGCCTCAAAACGCATTCTGTTCTCATAATGATACGGCGGACCACCTGCAAACACAAAGCTTTTGCAGCCATGCGCATAGTACATATGATCCATCACCTTGCGAAACAGCCTCTTATTGTCGTTGCCTACATAGTAAAACCCATCAACCTTATACCCGATACTCACTACCGGCACATTTACCGACTGAAGCTTTCTGACCATATACTGTATCTCATCCAGGTTGGTCGTATTGGTGCAGTCAAATACCACTCCGTCGAAGCTGTTTAAATCAGGCAAATCGTTCAGCGCATACTCGCCTTTGTTAAACTTTGAATCCTGACTCCAGGTTCCGTTGGTGTTGTAAAAATACAGGCACACATCCAGTCCCAGCTCTTTAGAGCCTCCCATGATACCCTCAACCCACGAATATATTACATATCTTCTCCAGCCATCAGCCAAAAGAGCAATTTTCTTCATTAATAAATACCCCTTTGCGTCTTCTAAAGACCTTTTCCAAAATATAGTTCTAGTATACTACGGTTTTACCTATTCTTGCAATAAAGATTGATTTTTTTTAGCATATTTGATAGAATTAATTTAAATAAGCAAATTTTTAGGAGGGATACGTTTTGAATCCAGCATTAATCGTACTTATTGTTATCGCAGTAGTGCTTGTGGTAGCATTTATAGTATTAACAATCCTCGGTAAAAAAGCACAAAAAAGAAAGGAAGAGCAGGACGAACAGATAGCTGCTGCATCACAGACAGTCAATATGCTAATCATTGACAAAAAGCGTATGAAGCTAAAGGATGCCGGTCTCCCACAGCAGATTATTGAGCAGACACCAAAGCTTATGCGCCGCTCAAAGCTGCCTGTAGTCAAGGCCAAGGTCGGACCAAGAGTCATGTCTCTTATCGCAGACGAGCAGATCTTTGATGAGATTCCTTTAAAGAAAGAGGTCAAGGCTTCTGTCAGCGGTATCTACATCACAGCTGTCCGCGGTATCAGAGGACCTCTTGAGAAGCCTAAGAAGAAAAAAGGCTTCCGTGCAAGAATGGCAGAAAACTACAGCAAGGCCAACGAACAGCTCAAGGCTGAGGAGGCTGCAAAGGCTGAAAGAAAAGCTGCTAAAGAGGCAGCCAAAAAGGCTAAGCAGAAATAATATCATGATTTAATTTTCATGTACATAAACAGAGCATGTGGGATGGCTTTCATCCTCACATGCTCTGTTTTTTATATGCTTTATCCATATATGCTTTATATATTTTTTACCCCATAGACTTGGCAGACTTTTATGCAATTTTGACTGCTGCGCCTTTTTTCTTCACAGCTATATTGATGTGACAGTCGCCTACAAATTCATAGTTGACATCAAGTGCATACTTTACCTCTGCCCTTATCTCGTCCTCAGTCTCCTTTACCTCTATGCTTGTGGCATCAATACCTATCTGGATACTTCCAAACGGTGTATAATAATATGTCAGGTTTTTCTTTCCCTTCTCAAATATCATATGTACACTCATAGGTCCCTTGCGGGTGAACTCAAGATAATTGTCATTGAATTTAAGCATATTTTTGAGTGTCTGGGTCTCACCCTCCATTATCTCCTCAAAAAGCACATAGTGTTTGTTGTTTCTTATATAATACTCTCCCGGGGCAATCACCTCTACCGCATCCGACTGCTGGTCCGGTGCGAGCTGCAGGCCCTTTAATGATACTACTACATCCTTTGTCATTTTTTTCTCCTTATCCTCTAGCATATCTAAATTAATTCACGCTTTAATAATTTGTCATCACATATTTTCTTTTAATATATTTTTTCAGCATGAATATACTAACTGTTTTATCTGAAAATATCAAGGATTTTTAGTTTTATTTCATATTTTCCACTGTCAAATATGCTCTCATACTCGTCCGGAGTGAGTACCTCCTTAAGATTTTCCTTTGCTTCATCCTCCACCACCTCGTACACACTGCCCCTAAAGCACATGTTTGGATACAGCACGCACCACCAGTTATGACCGGCTCCATCGCCCAGTGTTATTTCAAGCGCCTCGTAATTTCCCTCAGGAAATGTATAGTCCCCATACGTCTTTTCCGGGAAATCGGTGTGTGTAAGCTCTGCCGATGCGCCATATGTAAAACCGTTTGCTGCAAGCGTCTCCTTTGATACCGCTATTATTTCGTCCATATGGTCATTTACGGTGGCTCTGGTTTCTTCGATATTTTCGCACTCCAGCAGATATGGCTCTATGTAAGCCCCTACTGCATCGCGCACCTGCTTTTTCACATTCTGGTCTGCTTCGCTGTCGCTGTTTGCCAGCACGTGAAAACGCAGGATTTTGCCGGCGATGGATTTTTGCATGTCGGCTGTACACGCTATACTATTGGTGTTTGCGGCAGGTGTATGATTTTTTGCAGCGATTACTGCCGTAAGAGATATTATTGCTAGGGTTGTTATTATTATTTTCTTTCTCATGTAAACAAGTATTGCCTTATTTGACGAACTTATTCATCATTTTTGAAAATTTTACCGGGTTTCATGAATTTCATTCGTATAGTCATCCAGCAAGGTGCCAAGTGTAATTATCGGTTCACCATCCTCATGATTCTCCTTATTCATTTTCTGCTCATAATAATCACCCATGTTATCAAAGATATCATTTATATCATCTGCTATGCACACATATGTGTTTCTCGGAAATTTTTTTGATGTCTTGCAGTATTCCATGAAGTCTGAATAAGCTGCTTTATCATTTCTAAGCGTTTTTCCTATTAATATCACCTTCAAATGATTGGTATCGGCTTTTTGTGACAGCCGCTCCTCGAAGCTGTCCACGGCTGTTTTGATATCATCTGCATATTCCGGTTCGTAGGATTTGTCCATGTTATAGTAGAACTCTATATATCCGCTATTTTCATTTGCCAAATCATCTCTGTGGCTAACATATTCTTTGTAATCAGTTACATCTTTACCTGTTACTTCTTTATCGGTTATTTCGTCAGTATCTACAGCTACAACATCCACCGCAGCAAGTGTCGGAAAGCAACGCTCCTCAAGCTCCACTGCACTACAGCCGGTAAGCATGAGACCTATCGTCAGCACTACTATGACCGGTATCGCTATGCACATTAAAAATCCAAGATATTTTTTCACGATTTCATCTCCACTTTCAAGAATATATGCTAAGGTCACTGTGACTGCTATGACAAAAATGATGCACCAGCTTCTCATAGTGCTCTTTTCCTTGTCATGGCTTTTCTGTCTGTCAGAGCCAAATTGCTTATTGCTACGGGAATGCCGGTTTTTATTAAATGTAAATATAATTTTTCCAGTATTTTCAGCAAAATTCTCACATCTTAAAACCGCATAATAAAGGCTCATATTGAGTACTGAAAACAGCGTGAAAAACCACACCGACAGCATCAGTGCATCTGCCCTCTTGAAGAAGCTGCCTTTTATCTTCACATCACTCATCAGTACGACAGCCGGAAACTCTATTTCCGACAGTGAATATTTTCCAAAGTTTCCAAGCAATACTGCATACAATAAAAAAAGAAGGCCTGCATATGTGAATATTGCTTTACTCACACTCCCTCGTATCTGTGAGGCAGTGCGCTCCCTTACAAACAGTATATTGAACACGGAAATGGATGCTGCAAACACATAGTATGCGCCCGCAAATATATCCGCTATGCCAAAGTCCACACCGACTCTGTCCTTAATCATCAGATAGTCTAATCTCATATCCGATAGCGCAAACAAAAGCATAGCGGCAAGCGGTATCAGCACAAAGAAAAATACTACCTCGTATACCCTGGCACGGCACTCCACTCCGCCACTTAGCGCATAAGCGCATACCGCCATTATCACAAGGAGTACAACTGTAAATGACTCATCCTGTATAAGGCTGTCACGTATCAGCTTTACAAATATCCATGCAAGAAATGCGGCCTGTGACAGCTCGTATATTGCAATAATTAAATCATAAATTAACATTTTCGCATATTTTGTTTTATCAATGCTTCTGTCATATATTGTTTTCCTGCGTTCACGTACCTCGCTTACTATCCACATAAATAGCCATGCCATGAAAACTCCGAGTGCGATTGAGATAAAAGCATACTTTCCAAGCTTTGCCAGATTGTTTGGAAGCACCAGTGTGCCGACTCCAAGCAGATTAAAGACGTATAGCCTGTATAGCTGGCGGGGCGATATGCTTTCGTTTTGTGCAAATGTGTAGCTTGTGCTCATATTTTTAGTCATCCTTATTTCCTTTCAGCTTTCTGCACTCCTTTTCTCTTGCAAATACAGGCCGCCTCCATAGTCTGCGAAGCGGAAATCGTATGATACTGTCCTTTTCATCCTCGCCGCCTGTCAGCTCGCTGCCCACAAATGGCATCATGTATGGGTAACCACAGCTTTTGAGCTTTGCGAGATGCAAAAGTATCACCATCAGACTTATTAAAAATCCAAAATATCCAAGCCATGCCGACATCATTATTACAGCGAATTTGAGTATCCTAAATGAAAATGCAAACTCCTCACTCGGTATGGCAAACGAACAGAGTGCGGTGAATGCAACAAGAATGACCACTATAGGGCTTACTAAATTTGCATCCACTGCTGCCTGTCCGATTATGAGGCCTCCGACTATGCCTATCGTGTTTCCCATTGCTCCGGGAAGTCTTATGCCGGCTTCGCGAAGCAGCTCAAAGGACAGTTCCATCATGAGCACCTCTATGAGCTGCGGAAACGGGCAGCCGAGTCTGGCTTCATAAAACGCCAGTATGAGTGGTGTCGGCAGTATCTGTGTATGAAAATTTGTGACCGCCAGATAAAGCCCCGGCAATGTAAATGACATAAAGGCAGCCACGTACCTTATCAGCCTGGCAAAACTTGCCGCTATCGTTCTGTTATAGTAATCATCTGCGGTTTTTAAAAAATTGTTCATGGTGGTTGGCAATATTATCGCTATCGGTGAATTATCGCACAGCACCACCACCCGCCCTTCTAGGAGCGCATTTACCGCCACATCCGGCCGCTTTGTGGTCTGAAGCTGTGGAAACGGCGAATACCATTTTGCCTCAGCAAACTGTTCAATGACTCCCGAATCACCCACATGGTCTATTACATAGCTGTCCAGATTTCTTTCCACATCCTCTACAAGCCCCGGTTTTACGAGGTCTCTCACATATAGTATGTCCACATTGCTGTGTCCTCGAAGTCCCTTTTTCACCTCTTTACACTTTAAGCGTGTGCTCCTTAACCTGCGCCTGATAAGCGCTGTATTTATCTTTATGGAATCAGCAAAGCCCTCATTGGAGCCTCTTATGACCTTTTCCGAATCAATCTCCTGAATTGACAGGGCAGGATATCCCTTATCAGGAAGCTTGAAGGCATCCGGATAACCATCCACAAAAAAAATCACGTCTCCTGTCAGCATCATCTGGGCCGCCTCATTAACCGTGTGCAGATGTGCAAATTCAGATAGAGCTGCCTGATTTTTGTCAAGTACTTCCTTAACCTGATCCCGTTCTATCCCCTCAAGGTATGAGGTAAATCGTCCAAATGCACTGTTATTGATACCGGAGCCTGCACATGTCACCTCAATATAAGCAACAAAACACTTTATTGAGGCATCACGCCCCAGATACATCTCCTGCATCTTGATATCTGAGCAGTCAGAATATATCTGCCTGAAGCTTTTTATGTTCTCATCTATGTTTGTGGTCATCTTTAACTCTCCTATATCCTGTCACGTTCTAAATCCCTGATATAGTATGACCATACAAGCTCGCAAATATCCCTGATTACTTATTTTTTGCTATTATCTAAGCCACTAACTAAGCCACTAAAAAAGACCGCCGTTCACACGTCAGTGCAACCGGCAGCCCCTGTTTTTGTTATATTATTTTGTATTTTATTATCTTTGTCTGCTATAATCTTGTTTTATTTCTGTTTTATTTCTTCTCTTCATCCTGCTTTTGTATCACAGCCTTCACAGCAACCGCCTGATTAGCCACATGCGTATGCATTTCTGTAGTCACAAGCTCCATATTTCTTGCCTCAAGCGCCCTGTAGATGGCGTCATGCTCCTTCACAAGCATCGGATAATTCTTTGGATCCTTTAAATACTCCACTCTGTAGCGGTACATCTGCTCACGGATATTGTTCATCATAGATACAAGCTTCGCATTGTTGGTCGCCTCATAGATAGCATCGTGAAACTTCACATCCTCCTCAGCTATCTTTTTCACATCTCCTGAGTCCATGCTCCTCTTGAACTCGTCCTTTATGGTTTTTAGATTCGCAAGCTGCTCATCACTGATTTTCTTACAGGCTATTTTGGCTGCAAGCTCATCGAGAGCCTCTCTCACCTCAAGCACATCCTCCATATCCTTGAGAGTCATCTTGGCAACCTCTGCGCCCTTTCTCGGCATTGTGACTGCAAGCCCCTCCTGCTCAAGCATTCTGATTGCTTCACGTATAGGTGTACGGCTGACTCCAAGCTTTGACGCAAGCTGCAGCTCCATAAGTCTCTCTCCCGGCTTGAGCTCGCCCTTTAAAATTGCCTCACGAAGTGTATTAAACACCACATCACGCAGTGGCAGATATGCATCCATATTTAAAGTTAAATTATCAGTCATCAAACTTCTCCTATCTCTTGTATTATCATTCTCACATATAAGAAAAAAGTAACTATAAAGCACCCGCTGTGCTATCCGGATATCACGTTATTTGCGATTATTGTATACAGATGTCAGATACACCTGTCTGGCAAGATGTGAGCTTCTCATGGCTTTGTACGCTTTCTTTGCAGTATCTTCATCGTCAAACAGACCAAAAACCGTCGGACCACTACCGCTCATCATGGCTCCTACCGCGCCATTTGAAAGCATATGCTTCTTTATCTCGTCTATCACCGGATAGTTTGGTATGGTCACGGTCTCTAAGACATTTCCCATATGTGCTGCGATATCATGCAGATTCTTAGCCTTTATATCATCTATCAGGCGGTCTATATCCGGATGAATAGTCGTATCATCAAGCTTCAGATTCTGGTACACAAATTTTGTGGATACCGAGATGGACGGCTTTGCAATAAGCACCGGACACTTTACCATTGGAGGAAGAGGACTAAGCGCCTCTCCTATGCCCTCGGCCAGCGCCGTGCCTCTCATAATACAGTATGGTACATCCGCACCTATCTGCACACCTCTTTCCATAAGCTGTCTCTTTGTCAGTCCCAGTGAAAAAAGCCTGTTTACACCTATAAGCATAGCCGCCGCATCAGTACTGCCCCCCGCCATCCCTGCTGCAACAGGAATACGCTTGTCCAGCTTCACTGATACACCGTCAGTTATAGAAAACTCATCCATCAGAAGCTTTGCAGCCTTGTATATGAGATTGTTCTCGTTTACAGGGAGAAAAGACAGATTGGTCTGTATCTGTATGCCCGGCTCCTTTGTCCTTTTGATATCAAGCCTGTCATACAGATGAATGGTCTGCATAATCATACGGACCTCATGATATCCGTCCTCTCTGCGCCTCACTACATCCAGCCCCAGGTTAATCTTGGCTAATGCTTTTAATGAAATATCGTTATTACTACCCATATTGTATTACCTCTGTTTTTTGTATACAAGGATTATAACACACCCTGCCAAAAAGAGCAAATTTAAATATTCTCATTTAATTGTTAATTTTTACATCTCATCAGTCAAATTAACCTAAAAAGGGACTGCACGTTGCGCGCAGTCCCTCTAATATATCATATTCTGTTTTAGCCCGGTCTTGGTACAATTGTGTATCGGCTGTTTTGTATCTGTTTCTTATAGCCCTTGCCGTTATTTTTTCAATTTTCTGCCAAATATAAATGTCGAAAAATATATTACCGATGCAATAATCACTATCATCGGACCTGTTGCCACATTGGTGTAGTATGACACTGCGAGGCCGACTATACCGGAAAATACTGAAAATATCACTGAAAAGAAATGATACTCACGCATATTTTCCGAAATATTCCTTGATGAAGCCGCCGGTAATATAAGCAGAGCATTTATTATAAGTATACCTATCCACTTGATGGATAGCATAACTATGAGTGCTACAAGCACCGCAAACAGATTATCCAGAAGACGCACATGGATACCCTTGCTTTTTGCCACGCTTCTGTGTATGCAGATGGCGTTGAGCTTATTGAAGCAAAACACCCAGAACACTATCGTGACCACAAAAATCACAATTAGATAAACTATCTCAGTCTTTGTGATGCTTAGCACATCGCCCACCAGTATACTTGAGTATTTGCTGAAATTGCCGCCCTTTGACAGTATCGCAAGACCTATCGCCACAGAGCACGATGAAAATACCGATATAATGGTATCTGTCGATGCAGTGTTCAGACTGCCTATCTTATTTAAAAGAAGTGCAAACACTATCGCAAATATCACCATGGCAAGCGAGGTGTCTGCCATGCCGCATACCACTCCGACAGCGATTCCGGTAAGTGCTGAATGTCCGAGTGCATCTGAAAAGTATGCCATCTTTTTGTTTACAATCATGGTTCCCATTATGCCAAAAAGCGGTGTGATGATGAGCACAGCGATAAGGGCATTTCTCATGAAATCATATTGAAGCCAGGAGGTTATATTCATTTGTGTTCCTCCTCTCTCACCCAGGATTCCTCTCCTGTGTAGAAAATTCTCTCAAATTCCTTGCTCTCGAAGACTTCCTTCACAGTCCCCTGCTTTGCAACGGTCTTATCAAGCAGTACAACATGGTCTGCGTACTTTGCAACATAATCCAGATCGTGCGATATCAATATGATTGCAAGGTCATAGTGAGTCTTTAAATAATCCATGGTCTTATAGAAAAGCTCCATGCCGTTTTGGTCTATTCCGGACACCGGCTCATCCAACAGCAGCAGATTCGGCTCGTCCATGATTGCCATGGAAAGAAGCACTCTCTGCAGCTGTCCTCCCGAGAGGTTGCACACCTGCTTGTCGATGAGCTCCTCAGCCTCAAATACCTCGAGTGTCTCCCTTATCTTTGTCTCTATCTTTTTGCTCTTTGGCAAAAAAACAGGATAATTGTACTGATAGCTTGCTATGAGGTCATACACGCTGACCGGTGTATTTTTCTCGATATTGACAGACTGCGGCACATAGCCGATTTTAAGCTTAGCCATATGTCCGTCCTTAGTATCCTTGAACTCAATCGTACCGGTGTGAGGTATCTCGCCCAGTATCGCCTTTATGAGTGTAGATTTTCCGGCACCGTTTTGGCCTATTATGACATTGAAGGAGCCACAGTGTATGTGCATATTTACATCCTCAAGCACCGTCTGCTCTCCGAAGCTCACTCCAAGGTTATTTATTTTTATGCAATGAAAGCCACATGGCTGTATTATTTTCCGCATATTTTCTCCAATTTTATTTAGTAAATGCCTCTTTGATAAGCTCTATATTGTGCTCCATACCATAAAGATAGCTGTCCTTGTCGTACTCTCCCCTGTTGAGAGGGTCGATATAAATCACATGCACATCTGTCTCACGCGATACGGTATCTCCCATGCTCCTTCCGTAGAGCTCCTCAGCGAGTATTACCGACACTCCGTCATCCTTTATGGCACCTATTACCTGCTTTATCTCACCTGCGCTGACTGAGCGCTCCTCGTCAAGGTCTAACAGATAGCATGCATTCATGGAAAAATCATCAGCTACATACGCATAGGCCTCATGGAATATGATGATATTCTGTCCATTGGTAAGACTCTTTAGGCTATTTATCTTTTCTTCAAGCACTGCAAGCTTTGCATCATATGCTTTTGCATTTGCATAATATTCATCAGCATGCTTTGCATCCTTTTCGGCAAGCCTGGATGCGATTGTCTGAACCATGGTGCGGTAACGCGGCACGCTCATCCATGCATGGGCATTCTCATCACCGTGGTCATGGTCATGCGCGCTATCTGATTCTGCGTCTGCTTCGTGGTCATGGTCGTGGTCACTGTCCGATTCTGTGTCTGCGTCGTGATCATGGTCGTGGTCACTGTCTGCATCATCCTCAGAAAGAAGTGCCACATCCTCACAGGCCTCAACCACATCAAGCTTCGGATACGCCTTTGCTACATCTGACATAAACGACTCTATACCGCCTCCGTTTATTACAAAAACATCGGCTGTGGATAAAAGCTTCATATCCTCCGGTGTTAGCTGAAAATCGTGCAGACAACCGGTCTGTGGCTCGCTTAAGTTTTCGAGTCTCACTCCGTTCACACCATCCACTATGTTTAAAGTGGCAATGTACATAGGATAGAAGGATGTCACGACAGTAAGCATATCGTCAGCTTCGTCAGTATTTTTTGTATTGCCCGAAGAATTTGATACTCCACCGGCAGCGCCTTTCATACCTGCTGTGTGCTCATATGCCATTACCGCAAGCGTACACACTATCAATATACACAAAAACATAATGCCTACAAATTTGCATTTATTCTTCATATATTAAATATTCGCCTTTCTTTCTATAACTTTATTTCTTTTTATGATTATTAACGCTTTTTTTGCTCTTGGCCTTATCTCTGCGTTCTTTAGTCTTTTTGGCAACCGGCTTTCCGGTCTTCTTCCAGCGCTCCTTTTTGTGTGGCTGGGATGCAGCGGCTCTTTTTGCAGCTGATTTAGCCTCGCGGTTTGCTTCTTCCTCCTGTTTCATGGCAAGAAGCGTCTCCTCGTCAAACACGAGTGAATCTATGAGATTCCAGATTTCGTCCCTGCCTTCCTTTGACATGGACGAAAACGGTATAACTACCGTGCCCGGCTTCACATGAAGCACATCCTTGATAGTCTTTATGTGTGCGGCAATCTGGCTTTTTTTCAATTTATCAGATTTGGTTGCAATGATAATCGGTGCAAAGCCCTGGTTTACCATCCAGTCATACATCATGATATCATTGTCCGATGGCTCATGCCTTATATCTATTAAAAGAAACACTGCCTGAAGCTTTTTGGAGGTGTGAAGATAGTTTTCTATCATCTGTCCCCATTTAGCTTTTATCTCGATATTGGCATTGGCATAGCCATAGCCCGGCAGATCGACCAGATACATGGCGTCATTGACGTTATAAAAATTGATGGTCTGTGTCTTGCCGGGCTGTGAAGAGATCCTGGCAAGTGACTTTCTGTTCATGAGTGCGTTGATCAGTGACGACTTGCCTACATTTGACTTGCCGGCGAATGCCACTTCATTATACTCATTGTCAGGGATTGTGCTTGTAATTCCGCAAACTGTCTCTAAATTAACACTTTTAATTACCATAATCTCTTCCTCATTCTTATTTTACAAATGCTATCTTCTCTACCTGTGAAAATCTCTCCACCGGCACGATTTCCATGCCGTCCGTTATTTCTTTTGAAATCTCCTCCAGGTCCTTTTCATTATCCTTTGGAATACACACTGTTTTTATTCCGATTACTTTAGCTGCAAGCAGCTTTTCCTTGAGTCCTCCTATCGGAAGCACCCTGCCGCGCAGTGTTATCTCGCCCGTCATGGCTACATCTGCCCTGACAGGTCTGTCTGTAATAGCCGAGAGCATGGCTGTCGCCATAGTGATACCTGCAGATGGTCCGTCCTTTGGCACTGCGCCCTCCGGGATATGTATATGGATATCATGCTTCGTGTAAAACTCTGCATCAATGCCATATCCTTCGCTTATTGAGCGCACATAGCTAAGTGCCGCCTGTGCCGACTCCTTCATCACGTCGCCAAGCTTACCTGTGAGAACAAGCTCACCCTTGCCCGGCAGCACATTCACCTCAACCTCAAGTGTGACTCCGCCCACGCTGGTCCATGCCAGGCCTCTAACAATTCCAACCTCTGCGTGATCATTTTTCTTCTCCGGACTGTACTTCGGATTGCCCAGATATGTCTTAAGATTGGTCTTTGTAACCTTTACAGCAGCTTCGCTGTCCTTAAAGATTTCCCTGGCAGCCTTGCGGCACAGCTTGCCGATAGTCCTCTCAAGGCTTCTGACTCCGGCCTCTCTGGTGTACAGCCTGATAATATCCTTTAGGGCAGAGTCTGTTATCGTAAGCTGTTCCTTTTTAATTCCGTTTTTGCTCTTTTGCTTCTCAACCAGGTGTTCCTTTGCTATGTGAAACTTCTCATTTTCAGTGTAACTTGACACCTCGATAAGCTCCATCCTGTCAAGAAGCGGCTTAGGAATGCCTGAAACCTCATTTGCCGTTGCAATAAAAAGCACCTCCGACAAATCCACAGGCATCTCAATGTAATGATCCCTGAATCTGCAGTTCTGCTCACTGTCAAGCACCTCGAGAAGAGCGGCTGATGTGTCACCCTTGTAGTCACTTGACACCTTATCTATCTCATCCAACAGCATGAGAGGATTTGAAACGCCTGCCTGTCTTAAGCCATTTACTATACGGCCCGGCATAGCGCCGATATATGTCTTTCTGTGTCCACGGATTTCTGCCTCATCGCGCACGCCACCAAGAGAAATACGCACATATTTCTTCTCCAGTGCAGACGCAATTGAACGGGCTATGCTTGTCTTTCCTGTTCCCGGAGGACCTACAAGACATATTATAGGACTCTCTCCCTTGCTTGTCAGATTTCTGACTGCCAGAAACTCAAGTATTCTCTCCTTAACATCCTTTAATCCGTAGTGATCATCATCGAGCACCTGTGCTGCATGGTCAAGATCCTTGTTGTCCACAGACATCCTATTCCACGGAAGCTCAAGTACAGTCTCTATATAGCCTCTCTCAACAGTGCTCTCTGATGAGCTGCTGCTCATATTTCTAAAGCGCTTTATCTCTTTTTTCGTCTTTTCCTTTACGTAGTCAGGCGCATCTAACTCAGATAGCTTTTTCTCATATTCATCAGCCTCCGAGTCAGCATTCTCGCCCAGCTCCTCACGTATCACACCAAGCTGTTCACGAAGCACATACTCCTTCTGATGCTTGTCCACACGAACCTTTACTTTTTTCTGAAGCTCATTCTTTATGGAAATAACCTCCACCTGGGAGAGAAGTAATGATACTATAACCTGATATCTGTCATTGATATCCTCTGCCTCAAGCACCTGCTGCTTAAGCTCATATGACACCGGCAGATTGTTGGTTACATAATCAATGAGCTTTTCAAGATCCTCATACTGATCTATCTGTCTGATAAGCTCCTTGCTGATTTTGCCGACGACTGCCGCATATCTGTGAAAAGCCTCTCTGACTCCGAGAAGCATGGCTTCCCTGAGATCATCCGGCAGGCTGTCTGCATTACTATCACAATAACAGATTTCTGCCTCAAGGTACTTCTCATTACCGGTAAAGCCAAGCAATGCTGCCCGGCTTATTCCATCTACAAGTATTCTCACAACATCATTCTGTAATCTGACAACCTGCTTTATGTCAGCAACAATACCCATCTGATAGAGGTCTTCCTGAGTCGGGTCCTCACTGTCCACATTCCTTTGTGTGACAAGATAAATCTTTTGATCCTGCTCCATAGCCTCCTCGACAGCACGAAGGGAGCGCTCTCTGCTGATGTCGAAATGGGCAATCATCCCCGGCAGAATAGTAAGCCCTCTCAGCGCTACTGCAGGCATATTCATAATCTGTTCTTCCACTTATATCTCCTGTATTATTACACAGCCATGCATAACAAACCGCTGTGCAATTTATATTATCCGATGCTGTATCTTTTGTAAAATACCGCCATGTACTTATGATGCCGCTTTTTCCTCGATATATGCCTCCGGCACACACTCACCATCTAGCTTTAAGTTTTCCTCAACTGTATCCTTGTCGATTACGCACTTGCTGATGCTCTTGTCTGACGGTATACGATACATAAGGTCAAGCATAACAGCCTCCATGATGGCACGAAGTCCTCTGGCTCCTGTCTTTCTCTCAAGTGCCTTGTCAGCGATGGCATTTACTGCATCGTCTGTGAACTCAAGACCTACTCCGTCAAGCTCAAAAAGCTTGGTGTACTGCTTGATAAGCGAGTTCTTAGGCTCCTTAAGTATACGGATAAGTGCATCCCTGTCGAGTGCCTCGAGAGAAACGGTAATAGGTACACGTCCGATAAACTCAGGAATCAATCCAAACTTTACAAAATCCTGTGGAAGTGCATGCTTAAACGCCTCTCCTACATTGAGCTCTGTCTTTGACTTTACGTCTGAATTGAAGCCTATAGATGATGTATCCATACGGCTGTCGATAATTTTTTCCAGACCATCAAATGCTCCACCGCAGATAAAAAGTATATTAGTAGTATCAATAGGAATAAGCTCCTGCTGCGGATGCTTTCTTCCGCCCTGTGGCGGTACAGATGCCTCTGTGCCCTCAAGAATCTTTAAAAGAGCCTGCTGTACACCCTCGCCTGACACATCTCTGGTGATTGAGACATTCTCTGATTTCTTTGTAATTTTATCTATCTCATCTATATAAATGATACCATGCTCTGCACGCTCGATATCATAATCTGCCGCCTGAATAAGCTTTAATAGGATATTCTCCACATCCTCACCTACGTATCCTGCCTCTGTAAGTGTTGTAGCATCAGCGATAGCAAATGGAACATTTATCACTCTGGCAAGTGTCTGCGCAAGAAGTGTCTTTCCTGAGCCTGTAGGTCCAAGCATGAGAATATTACTCTTCTGAAGCTCTACATCTGATGTATCACCTGCCAGAACTCTCTTATAGTGATTGTAAACAGCAACCGAAAGCACCTTCTTTGCCTGGTCCTGTCCTATTACATAATCGTCCAGAAACGCCTTAAGCTCCTCCGGAGTAACAAGATTTATATCATCCTTAGCGCTGCTTTTGTCCTCATGGCCATCTACGCCTTCTTCCTCAAGAATCTCGGCACATATATCTATACACTCATCGCAGATAAAAGCTCCATTAGGTCCGGAAATCAAACGATTTACCTGGTCCTGTGTCTTACCGCAAAATGAACAGCGAATCTTTCCGTCGTTTTTTCCTGCCATTATTAACTCCTTTTATTGCATGAGGGCATCCCATATGGGGTACCCTCTTAAATTCATCTAACTTCTGATTATCTGTTTGTTATTACACTGTCTATGAGACCATACTCTGCGGCTTCCTGTGCTGACATATAGTTGTCTCGCTCTGTATCAGCTGCAATTGTCTCGTATGGCTTGCCTGTATTGGCTGCTAAAATTTCGTTTAATCTCTTCTTTGTCTTTAAAATATTTTCTGCAGCAATCTGAATCTCAGTAGCCTGACCCTTTGCACCGCCAGATGGCTGATGAATCATAATCTCTGCATTTGGAAGAGCATATCTCTTGCCCTTTGCACCGCCTGCAAGAAGGAAAGCTCCCATGCTTGCTGCAAGACCGATACAGATTGTTGAAACATCACACTTGATGTACTGCATAGTATCGTAAATAGCAAGTCCTGCTGTAACCATTCCACCCGGTGAATTGATGTAAAGGTGGATATCCTTATTCGGATCCTCAGACTCAAGGAATAAAAGCTGGGCAACAACAAGGCTGGCTGTTGTCTCATTTACTTCCTCTCCAAGGAAAATGATACGATCTTTTAATAATCTGGAGTAAATGTCGTAGTTGCGCTCTCCTCTGCTGGTCTGTTCAATGACATATGGTACTAAACTCATATAAAATACCTCCTTTATAAAAGCTCAAAAGACCGGCTCAGAAAATAGGCTTCTGAGCCAGTCAATCAAATCTTGATTCAAAAATCTTATTCTTCTGTAGACTCTTCTGCATCAGCCTTTTTCTTTGCCTTTGCACGCTCTTTAACGTTGTCCATGATAAGATCTACCGCCTTTGTGATAGCAATGTCTTTCTTCATAGACTCCTTCTCAGCATCTCCCATGTACTCTTTAAGCTTATCAGCCTCCATGCCGTATGCCTTAGCCATCTTCTCTACCTCAGCATCGATATCTGCATCAGTAACCTCGATGTTTTCCTCCTTGGCAATCTGCTCAAGTACAAGGCTGCTCTGGATACGTGTTGTAGCCTCAGGACGAACCTGATCCTTAAGCTGGTCAACTGTCATGCCTGAGAACTGTAAGTACTGCTCCATTGTAAGACCGCTCTGTGCGATTCTCTGAGCGAACTCCTCAACCATTGTCTCACACTGTGTCTCAATCATTGCCTCAGGAAGATCCATCTTTGACTTATCGATAATCTTCTGGATAGCCTCATCCTCTTTAGTCTTCTTAGCTTCTGTCTCTTTCTTCTCTGTGAGGTTCTTTTTGATTTCCTCTTTGTACTCAGCTAATGTATCAACACCTGCTGCATCCTGTGCAAACTCATCATCAAGCTCTGGAAGCTCCTTAGCCTTGATCTCGTTGATCTTAACCTTGAATGTAGCCGGCTTTCCTGCAAGGTCTTCTGCCTGATACTTCTCAGGGAATGTTACATTGACCTCAACCTCATCGCCTGTGTTCTTTCCTACTAACTGATCCTCGAATGTATCGATGAATGTGTGTGAACCAATCTCTAATGGATGATTCTCACCCTTTCCACCCTCGAAAGCTACTCCGTCAACAAATCCCTCAAAGTCGATAACTGCTGTATCTCCCTCTGCTACAGGACGATCTGTAACTGTAACTGTTCTTGCATTTTTGTTTCTCTGGTTCTCAAGCTCAGCGTCAACCTCTTCATCAGAAACTGATGTGTCGATCTTTGTAACTGTAACGCCCATGTACTTACCAAGAGTAACCTCAGGTCTTACAGCAACCTCTGCTGTGTAGATGAAAGGCTGTCCCTTCTCAATCTGAGTAACCTCAACTGTTGGGCGTGAAACAATGTCAACACCGCTCTCGTCAACCGCACCTGCGTATGTCTGCTGCATAAGAATGTTTGCTGCATCCTCGTAGAACACACCTGCTCCATACATTTTCTCAATCATAGCTCTTGGCACTTTTCCTTTACGGAATCCAGGTACACTAATCTGTTTCTTCTGCTTCTGATATGCAGAATCCAATGCTTTCTCTAATTCCTCAGCTGCTACCTCAATAGTAAGCTTCGCCATATTATGCTCTAAATTCTCAACCTGTACACTCATGTCAATCGTTATCCTCCTTAAAAATATATATGAATGGTATGTACATCAAATGTAATGTGGGCATGCTTTTTAAACTGCTAAGCCCAGTCATTGGATGATTATAACACAACAAATCCACTATTTCCAGTGTTTTTTACATTAAATTTGCTTTTGTGTATAATTCCATAAATTGTCAGCAATACCAAAACATATTTTTGTCATTTTACGGCATAATATTTCCATACACATACAGCTTGTGTATAACGTTTTAAAAGGAGGTATTGCATTATGGCAGCATCAAGTAGTAAAAAGGCTTCTGTACCGGAGGCAAAAGAGGCTATGAGCCGTTTCAAGGAAGAGGTTGCTTCAGAGCTTGGAGTTCCTTTAAAAGAGGGCTACAACGGTGACCTTACTTCTAAGCAGGCCGGTTCAATCGGTGGCGAGATGGTCAAGCAGATGATCATGAAGCAGGAGCAGCAGATGAAATAAGCTCTGCAATAGCAGGCTTCAAATGTACGCTTCAAATGCAAGCATAAAAAGAGGCCGCGCACCATGGGGTTGGTGTGTGACCTCTTTTGTTATAATACAGGGGCTTGCCGGTCTAGTATACCAGTCCCTGTCGAATATGCTCTACTGTGGCATCGTCTGTGAAGTATCTGACAAGCTCGAGTGCAAACGCAATAGCTGTTCCCATTCCACGACTTGTAATCACATTGCCATCCACAACTACAGGCTGCTCAAGCCACTGTGCACCGAGCATCTTTTCCTCAAAACCCGGATGACAGGTAGCTTTTTTGCCCTCAAGTATATGATTTTCACCGAGCACGCTAGGCGCTGCACATATCGCTGCAACAAGTTTTCCCTCAGCGGCAAATCTCTTAATTGTCTTTACTACGGTCTCATCCGCGCCAAGGTTTAATGTACCCGGCATGCCTCCCGGCAGTACGATTGCATCGTAGCTGTCAAAATCAGCCTGTGCCTTTGTGGTATCTGTCTTAAATGTCACCTGATGAGAGCTTGTCACCTCGGCTTTTTCCGTGATTGATATGGTTTCAATCTCCAGCTTTGCTCTTCTAACTATATCGACTACTGTAAGTCCTTCAATCTCCTCACAGCCGTCTGCCATAAAAATTCCTACTTTAATCATATTTTTCTCCTTTATTTTTCTTTGATAATACTATGATACCTTTTGACCCTTTAATCATACTATAAAAATCTGCGGTTCGTCCTTGAATTTTTAAATACCGGTCATTATAATCATATATAAATGATATGAGGGTAAAACAAAAATATAAACCGTAACTATAAATCTACCAGTAACCTGAAAGGATATACCATGGAAATCGAAAGAAAATACTTACTTAAACAGCTTCCTTCCAATTTAGACAGCTACGCGAGCAAAAAAATCGCCCAGGGCTATCTGTGCACCTCGCCTGTTGTCAGAGTCAGACGCTCAAATGACAGCTATTATATGACCTACAAGGGAGCCGGTCTTATGGTGCGCGAGGAGTACAATCTTCCTCTCACAAAAGAAGCCTACGACCATCTTGTCCAAAAGATTGACGGTCGTCTCATCGAAAAGACACGCTATCTCATACCTCTTGACGGTGGCCTGACCGCAGAGCTTGATGTATTTGATGGTGATCTGGCTCCTCTTACACTTGTGGAGGTTGAATTCGACTCTGTCGACGCAGCAAATGAATTCACAGCGCCTGACTGGTTTGGCGAGGATGTCACTGAATCCGGCAAATATCACAACAGCTATCTGAGCCGATTGGAAAATTCATAGTACTGCCTGGTCTTTATCGTATTCTTTAAATCATCATACCGCTTTTGCAATGGGCCCTCAGGAACTACAACATCCATAACCACCGCTATGTCATCTATAAGGCGGTCGGTTATGATATCCCTCATTGAAATAAGTATATTGTACTTCTCTTCAAAGGTATCCGCATCAAGAAACTCCAGCAAACGCGGATCCGGTGCCTGGCCTTCATCTGCATCCGGTGCCGGCTCATAACATGCCTGTGTCTGAACACTCACAGCTTCAGGTGCATTAGCTGCAATCTCATTAGTGCTCAAAGAGATCCTCTTTCCCGACATATCCTCCGGCTTATCCTTAAGTGTGATCTTCTCAAATCTGTATTTCTGCTTCACATCAGGATATTTCTCATGGTTCACCTCGCTTACAAACATGTCGAGTGGTCTGGCGTATATCCCAAAATCATCATATAAAGCCTGATAAATCACAAGCTTTTCCCCTGTCTCTGAATGTGTCGCCACTGTAACTATCTGATACAGCTTATTCTTAAAGTGCCTGTAAAGCTCTCCGGGCTTTGGTGTTCTGTCCATCATTTCTGCCTCTTTTCCTATTATTTAAAAGTTGTTAATCATGTCTAAGCCTTCCCCAAGGAAATCTCTCTCAAACTCCAGATTGCCGCTGTATCCCATGGCAATCAGATCCTCAACACTGCCAAACATGCTCTGTGTCTCAGCCTCTATAATCTTTGCACCATCAGCTGCTTTATTATGCAGTGTCTGGCAGTTTCTTGAGTGCTCCTGAGCCATTTTCTGCTGTGCCTCGCTATGTCCGTGCATAGTCTCAAGCTCTTTTTGTGTCGTATCATCCGCAAAGCGTGCGTTATTTTTCACGGCCCTCTGCACTATATCCGGATTGCTCTGCTGTGGTCTCTGCTGTGGCTGTACTCTCTGCTGCATCTGTGGTCTCTGAGGCTGCTGTGCTCTCTGCTGCATCTGTGGCTGTGGTTTCTGCTGATATGTCTGGTTCAATGCATTCATACCCGACTGAACTGTATTCTGCATGCTGTTCCATATCTGCTGTATCTGCTTCTGCTGCGGTCTCGGTTTGTTTGGCTGCGTGTTTTTGCTGCCTGCGCTCTTTGATTTTTTGTTAATGTAAAAAACAGCTCCTAAGATAATTGCCCAAATTATAACATCCATATTCTGCTCCTTTATCAATCTGCATTTTCTATGTCAATCCCTGAATATCCTGCACATATCGCGCAGTATGTACTCTGCTGTCTGTTCCGGCTCCCATTGCTTTGTAGCACCCACAAGCAGTGGCTTAAGCTCTGACAGTATCCTTGCCGTGCGCCGGTCTGTCGTGCCCTCATACTTATCGTTTATGGCCTCAGCCTGCTTCACACATGCCTCAAGCTGCTTTAATATATCCTTCCAGAACTCCTCGTAATATATCTCATGCACTCTCTTAGTCTTTTGTGTGAAATTTAGCTCTGCAAGCTCTTTGTTGTTGTGCCCCAGATAGAAATATGACAGAGCAAACAAATCAGGCTTTTTCCTTTCAAGCCCCTCATTTGTCAGGTGTATCAGATTCTCTATCTCACTCTGTAAAATGATACCGTTGTCAAAGGATGACAGATATCTCTCCCCCTGCTTTACAACAGAATCCAGAGTCGTGTGAAAATCCGTGTCCACCTTGCTGATTAAAAATTCATCGTCAAACATGCCGCTTTTCGCTTTGCAAGCCTTTATCAGCTCTCCAAAGCGCTTCCGGTCGGTTCCTGTGAGCTCACAATACCCGATAACTTGTTGCTCAAGCTCCTTTAAATCTGAAAGCAGGCTGCTTAAGCCTGTCTTCACGCCATAATAGCGCTTTGCAACACCGGAGGAATTCTTTTTGGTTTTGACATACAGCTTAAGCCAGCTGTTGACCACTGTCATGTCGGCACCTGCCGTATCCATCGCTGTCTTAAATTTCTTTTCCGTATCACTTAGTCCTAAAATCATCACACACCCTCAAACATCATTCTAAAACTATATAATAACAATTCTACACCATTATCATATTTTTTTAAAGAGCCTTTTTTCGCTCTGAAAAGCCCACTTTAAACGCAAAAAAAGGAAGCCATACAATAACTGTATGACTTCCTGTATACACTGCATGTTATTCGCATCGTCGTGCGAATGGCACGAATGGCTTTGTTATGATAGCAAAATCAGATTAACGACCAAACTGCATATCGTTGTTACCTGATTTTGTTGTGAACATCTCAAGCATGTTGATTGGATCGTTGTAATCCATAAGCCATCCCTCACGGGCGAAATCAAACTGTCCGTCCTTACGGCTGTTAAGGAATACGTTCCACTCCTGCTGCTCAACCTTTAAGTTGATACCTACCTTTGAAAGATCAGCCTGAATAGCCTCACCAATCTTTACATTTGACTCTGAGTTGTTTACAAGGTATGTGAACTCGACAGTCTGGTTTACCTGGCCTGTGCTCTCATCTAATAATCCGATAGAAGCAAGAAGCTCTTTAGCCTCCTCAAAGTTCTTATCGTAATCTGTGCCGTAGTAATCTTTGTTCTTGAACTCGCCACCGTTACCATCTGTAACACCCTCTGGGATAAATGTTGTGGCAATCTTCTGTCCGCCCTGGGCGATTGTATCGATAATGTACTGACGATCGATAAGAAGACAGATTGCTTTTCTGAATACCTTAGCCTGGTCAGCATCTAATCCAAGTTCTGAGTAGAGCTTAGAGTTAATGTTGAAGCCTACGTAGTATGTTCCAAGGTTGTCAACTGTGTAGAACTCGCTTGTCTTCTTAGCTGCCTCAATCTCGGCTGTAGGAACTGTATCGATGAAATCAAGGTCACCGTTCTGGTAAGCTGTGTAAGCTGAAACATCATCAGATGTAAGCATTACGTTCATCTCATCAACTGTTACATTGTCAGCATCCCAATAGTTAGGATTCTTAACATATGTCATGCTTGAATCATGCTTCCACTCCTTGAGTGTGAATGCACCGTTTGTAACGAACTTGTCGCTTGCATCGTTTGCCCAGTCATCATTTCCCTCTACTGACTTCTGGTTTACAGGGAAGAAGAATGGGAATGCACATAAGTCAAGGAAGTATGGTGTAACTGCTTTAAGCTTGACAGTAAGAGTCTTTCCATCATCAGAAGCTACTACATCATCAGCAGCAAGACCCTTTGTATCATCATATCCTGCGAATACTGCGCAAAGGTAGCTGTAATCTGCAGCTGTCTTAGGATCTGCAGCTCTCCTCCAAGACCACTCGAAATCCTTTGCAGTAAGCTCATCACCGTTTGACCACTTAAGACCGTCACGCATTGTGAATGTGTATGTGAGGCCATCCTCAGAAACCTCATAGCTCTCTGCACATGCAGGCTCAAGCTTGCCCTCAGCGTTGTAACGCATAAGACCCTCAAAGCTGTTTACTGCAAGACATCCGCCGTCAACAGTACTGTTTAATGCAGGATCGATATGATCAGGCTCTGATGCCATGAAGATGTTTAACTTTCCGGCATTCTTTGTGTTCTTTGCATTGTAGAAGTATTTCATACCCTCTACTGTTGAGTATACGTCTGTGACATAATCCTTGAGCATATACTGGTCATTGTAGTAGTAAAGTGGAATAACACACCATGTATCCATAAGCATATCCTCTGCCTGGTGCATCATCTCTGCACGCTTTGCAAGATCTGCTTCTGTACGGATAGATTCTACTAACTCATCATAGCTTGTCCAGTCTACGGCTGTTGATACAGCAGTATCAGAATTATCGTTAGTAGTTGTTTTGTTGTTGCTCTTGCTTCCACAAGCAGTCATGCCAAGTGCCATAGCTGCAACAAGAGTAAGTGCTACTAATCTCTTTTTCATCTTTCTTCCTCCTAATTAATTAATATGAAAAATAAATTTATGTTAGAACCGGCACATGTGGCTTAAGCTATATGCCGGTAAAAACCTTATATTAGCGGTTGAAGCATGCAACCATATGTCCGTTTCCTCTGTCTGTAAGCTCCGGACGTGCTGCTGCACACTGTTCTGTCGCGTATTTACAGCGCGAACGGAATGGACAGCCGCTAGGCATGCGAAGAGGTGAAGGAACATCTCCCTCAAGCACGATTCGCTTGCTGTGTCTGGCAGTCTCAGGATCCGGAATCGGAACTGCTGAAAGCAGCGACTGTGTGTACGGATGGATTGGATTGTCCATCAGCTCATCTGCATCTGCAAGCTCCATCATATGGCCCAAGTACATAACAGCTATTCTATCAGAGATATGCTGCACTACAAGCAGATCGTGCGCTATAAACAGGTATGATAACCCTCTCTCCTTCTGCAGATCCTCAAACATGTTGACTACCTGAGCCTGAATTGAAACATCAAGTGCCGATACCGGCTCATCACATACGATAAACTTCGGATCTACTGCAAGCGCTCTTGCTATTCCGATACGCTGTCTCTGTCCACCCGAAAACTCATGTGCATAACGTGTGGCATGGTCTGCGTTTAGTCCAACTGTCTCCATGAGATCCATAATCATCTCATGGCGCTCTTTCTTGCTATTATAGAGCTTGTGCACATCGAGAGGCTCTCCGATGATATCCTCAACCGTCATACGAGGGTTGAGTGATGAATACGGATCCTGGAATACCATCTGCATCTGCTTACGGTAAGGATGCATATCCACATCTATCTTCTTCTCACTGTCAAACAAAACATTGCCGTCGAACTCAATGCGTCCAGCTGTCGGCTGGTACAGACGTAAAAGAGTACGTCCTACGGTTGTCTTTCCACAGCCTGACTCGCCAACAAGTCCAAGCGTCTCACCCGGCTTTATGGCAAATGACACATCATCGACTGCCTTTAATTCCATCTTTTTAAATCCGTCATGAACAGGGAAATACTGCTTCAAATGGTCTACCTTGAGCAGGTACTCGTTGTTATTTGTCTCATTACTCATTTGATTTTCCCTCCTCCATCATATTCTTAATATTCATCCAGCATGATGCGAGATGATCCTCTCCAACCCAGATTTCCTCCGGCTTTTCGGTGAGACATATCTTCATAGCGGCATCACAGCGAGGGCAGAATGCACAACCATCTGGCATGTTGAGCATATTGATTGGTGTGCCTCCGATAGGAACAAGCCTGGTTTTTGAATTGGTCTTTGTAGGGATTGAACGAAGCAGTCCCTTTGTGTACTCATGCGCCGGGCTGTAGAATATGGCATCTGCTGTTCCTCTCTCACACACACGGCCGCCGTACATAACTATGATCTCATCACACATTGAAGCAATGACACCCAGATCATGTGTAACCATGATGATGGCCATGCCGAGCTTTTCCTGCAATGACTGCATAAGCTCAAGAATCTGTGCCTGGATAGTCACATCAAGAGCTGTTGTCGGCTCATCTGCGATAAGGATATCCGGCTCACAGGCTAATGCCATAGCTATCATGACACGCTGTCTCATACCACCGGAAAGCTCATGAGGGTACTGATTTACACGCTTCTCAGGCTCATTAACGCCTACAAGTGTGAGCATCTCTATAGCACGCTCTTTTGCTTCCTTCTTTGTACGGTCTGTGTGAAGAAGCACTGCCTCCTCAAGCTGGTAGCCTACCGTAAATACCGGATTAAGCGATGTCATAGGATCCTGGAAAATGATTGAACAGCATTTTCCTCTGAAATCTGCCATTTTCTTTTTGTTCCATTTGGTGATATCCTCACCCTTATATTTTACTGAGCCGCCTGTGATGGCACCATTCTCAGCAAGAATCTGCATGATTGAATATGCTGTAACTGACTTTCCTGAGCCTGACTCTCCTACGATTCCAAGAGTCTTTCCCGGCTCAAGCTTAAAGCTGACACCGTTTACAGCTGATACGTCTCCGTTATCGGTCTTGAAGGTAGTGTGCAGATCAGATACTTCAAGAACAAACTTATTATCTTCCATCTTACTCACTCCTTACTATTTCGATAATTTAGGGTCAAATGCATCTCTTAAGCCATCACCGATAAGATTCAATGTAAGAACAATGATACAAATCGTAAGCGCCGGGAAAATAAGACGCAATGGGTAGCTCTGGAGTCCGCCACGCGCTGTATTTGCCAACGAACCAAGTGAAGGCATAGGAGCCGAAACACCAAGTCCGATAAATGACAGATAACTCTCAGTAAAGATGGCTGATGGTATCTGAAGCGCTGTAGTAATGATGATTACTGACAGACAGTTCGGTAAAATGTGTTTTCTGATAGTGCGGGCTGATGATGTTCCGATACACTTTGCTGCGAGAATGTACTCATTCTGCTTAATGGTAAGAATCTGACCTCTTATAAGTCTTGCCATTCCTACCCAGTAAAGCAATCCAAACACTATGAAAAGTGCAATCATGTTGACACCGAGCTTTGAAAGCACTGTACCCTTTATTACAGGTGTCAGCACCTCATTTAATACAACTGCGAGTAAAATGATGAGCAGCATATCCGGCAATGAATAAATGATATCTACTATTCTCATCATAACCATATCTACCTTGCCACCGCAGAAGCCTGATACGGAACCGTAAATGATACCGATTATAAGCACAAGCAGTGATGCAAACACACCGACTCCCAGAGAAACACGAGCTCCGTAAACAACACGGATAAAATAGTCTCTTCCGAGCTCATCTGTGCCAAAAATGTGCGGGAACAGCTTCTCACCTGCATCAATCTGTGCCTGCTCAGCATCGCTGTACTGGAAAGGTCCTAAGTTCTGTGCACCCTTAACGATATCTGCATAGCCGTAAGGCACAATCTTTGGTGCCAGAAGAATAACCAAAATAAGTAAAACCAAAACTATAATAGAACCCATAGCCAGTGGATTTTTACGGAGTCTCTTAAGACCATCCTTAAAGAAGGTAGTTGACTCACCCATAACCTCCTGCTGGCGTTTCTCTTCATCTGATGCCTTGGCAAAATCCTTCATATCGAACTTGCTAAGGTCAATCTGTGTGGAGAAAGGTGCTCTCTTCATATTATCTTTCATCTTTATCTCTCCTTAATCAAGCTTAATACGTGGATCAATCACTTTGTATACAATATCTGTAATGAGGTTCGCGCCTACCATGATGACAGCAAGGAAAAGCGTTGTGGCCATAATCATTGTGTAATCACGGTTTGTGATACAGCTTACGAACTTGGAACCGAGTCCTCCGATATTGAAAATACTCTCAATAACCATTGAACCTGTGAGGATACCACCAATCATAGGTCCCACATATGTGATGACCGGAATGAGCGCATTACGAAGCGCATGTACAAATATAATCTTGTACTGATGTACACCCTTGGCCTTTGCCGTACGGATGTAATCCTGTCCGAGTGCATCAAGCATTGAAGTCTTTGTAAGTCTTGTAATATATGCCATCGGTGAAAGTGACAGTGACAGCACCGGAAGTAATATCATGTTGCTTCCTGAGCTGAAGGCCTGCACCACACCAAGCTTTATACAGAAGAAATAAAGTAATAACGTAGCGATGACAAATGACGGCATCGACGTAATCAGTGTGACGAAGAATACTATAACTCGATCCGGCCACCTGTTTCGCATCAGCGCTGCTATCGAACCGAGCACCACTCCGAATACTATCGCAGTGAGCGCCGCTAAAAGTCCAAGCTTCGCTGAAATCGGGAAACTCTCCCCAATGATATCTGAGATCGGACGGTCTGTCTTAAGACTAACACCGAAATCTCCGTGCAGCACGCCTGCCATGTAGTTCTTGTACTGGACTATAAGTGGCTGATCCAGTCCGTAGCGTGCCTCAAGCTCTTTCATTACCGCCGGACTCTTTGCCTTCTCCGAATTGAATGGACCACCCGGAATTGCATTCATGGCAAAGAATGTAATAAGACTGATAATGAAGATTGTAAAAATCGCGAGAATAACTCTCTTTACAATGTACTTACCCATATTTTTCTCTCCCTCTTGGATTTGTATCGATAATGCATTATTTTTATTTTTTAAAGCATTATCACTGCACCACGTCAAAGTATTTTGTCTAATACGCAAAAAAGTGCGAATGACGTCATTGTCATTACACACTCCCTAATCTTGCTGTCTGATACAACTGTCGTTCTGACGCAAACAATTCTTTTTTATTATACACAGAAATCATACTTTGTCAATTGGATATATTTTCCTATATTATTTTCATTTTTGCATAAAAATTAGTCATTTTTTTATAATACTCATTAATAAGGGTAATTTATGTAGCTTATAAGCATTATTTATACATTTTTATTCATTTTTATTTTCGCATTAAAATATTAATTTTCAGTGTATGATTACTTTGAATTGTTAAGTACCGGCGTTATTCTGGCATTAAACGGATATTTGGTGTATAATTACATATCATTATATATCAAGGAGCCACCTATGCTTACATACGACGATGCACTCAATCTCAACTACTATAAAAAAACAACCTTTACCGGCTGGATGAACGGCATGCGCTTTCTCATAAAGCGTGAGGAGCCTGTCCTTAAGGAAGCCACCGAGGATACACCCGAGGAAAAGGGTGAGCCAATATTTCATGCATGGATATGGCCGGGGCCGTATATTTTTGACCTGACTGACGACAGCAAAAAGACTGACAATACCTTTCCATTTACAGATGACGGAAAAAAACAGTGTGTAGACTGGATTAATGAGGTCATTAGTGCACACTCAAACGATTATCCGAAAAATAAAACAGATGGAGAAAACCCGCTTTCGTAATGTGATAGATAATGTTGACACATCTGAAACAAAATGATATACTATCAAAGTGTTTGCGGGCATGGCGGAATTGGCAGACGCGCTAGATTTAG